>ERZ779643.295-NODE-295-length-45135-cov-7.261957_pt1 | contig 45135 bp, 57 predicted proteins | sample MGYA00511564_ERZ779643 | MGnify/ENA primary metagenome ERZ779643 (study PRJEB29588, sample SAMEA2147114) | human gut metagenome | biome: human gut; feature: human-associated habitat; material: faeces | place: Denmark | collected 2008/2010 ...
TTGCCCTGCTAAATTTTGGAATGGATTGTTTTGTGTGGTTTCTTGTTCTGCATCAGAAAGCAAGCCCATTGCCTGAGCTTCTTGTCTAGTTAAATAATGATTGTTGCCTTGTGCGTCTGTGTAAACATAGCCGATGTCTATGCTACTTTCGCCTTGTTCTGTTGATACTTCTGACATATCAATTTCAAATCCTGCCATAATTCAACTCCTTTTTCGGAAAATATTATATTCTAAACGCTATTTTTTGTCAATAGTAAATTTAAAAATTTTTGATTATTTAGTAATATGCACTATATGGCTTTTTAGTATAAATAACACATTAATTATATTATGCGCAAAATGGATATGTTTTGAAATTCAAAAAATTATAAAAATTTTTGGGAAAAACAGTTGACATTATGGGGAAAATGTAGTATTATCATTTCGCTAATACGAATGGGCGAAGCGTAAGGTTACTCAAATTGCTAAGCGAGCGCAAGTTGAGAGAACTTATGTGGACTAGTGAAAACATTGATTTTCGCGCCCCGCAAAATTCGTTAATTTTTTTTGAGTATTAGCGTGACACACACGGCATCGTTGTATATTTAATTATAAAAATATGCAAATAGATGCTAATTCATTAGTTTATTGGTTTGCAAAGTCAACTTTTATTGATACTGGCAGCATGGGCTACTTGTCACAACGGGGTTAATTAGATTAAGACAGGAGGATTTTAAAATGGCATCGCAAAAAATGAGAATTAAACTTAAAGCCTATGATCACGCATTGTTAGATCAAGCTTGCACAAGAATTATTGATGCAGCAAACAAAAATGGCTCTAAGGTAGCAGGACCTATTCCACTTCCAACAGATAAAGAAGTGGTAACAGTCATTCGTTCACCACACAAACACAAAGATAGTCGTGAACAATTCGAATGCAGGACACACAAAAGAATGATTGATGTGTATAGTCCAACACAAAAAGCGATTGAATCGCTTATGAAAATTGACTTGCCAGCAGGCGTTGACGTCAAAATTAAACTTTAAGGAGAGAAGATATAATGAAAAAAGCTATATTAGGTAAAAAACTCGGCATGACACAAATCTTCACGCCTGAAGGTTTGGTTGTTCCAGTAACAGTTGTTGAAGCTGGTCCATGCTATGTTGTCCAAAAGAAGACAACAGACAAAGAAGGTTATAATTCAGTTGTTGTTGCTTTTAACAAAACCAAAGAAAACAGAGTTAACAAACCTGTTCTTGGCTTACTCAAAAAAGCAAATGTAGAACCTTCAAAAATTATTAAAGAATTTAGATTTGAAAATTCAAACGATTATGAAATCGGTGCTGAAATTAAAGCTGATATCTTTGCTGAAAAAGATATGGTTGATGTTTCAGGAAGAACAAGAGGTAGAGGATTTACAGGTAATATCCAAAGATGGAATGCTCACCGCTTAAAAATGACACACGGTGTTGGCCCTGTTCATAGAGAAGTTGGTTCAATGGGTGCTAACTCAACACCATCAAGAGTGTTTAAAAACAAAAAAATGCCAGGTCGATATGGTTATGAAAATGTGACAATCCAAAATCTTGAAGTTGTTAAGGTTGATGCAGACAGGAATATCCTTTTAATTAAGGGTTGCGTTCCAGGTCCAAAAGGCTCAATCGTAATGATTAAAGAAGCGGTTAAAGCTTAAAAGGTGAGGCAAAACTTATGAAATCAAAATTATATGATATGTCTGCTAACGAAATTGGAGAGATTGAACTTCCAGAAAATGTTTTTGACATTGCTTACAATGAACCATTAATTCATGAAGTTGTTGTCGCTTACAATGCAAATCAAAGACAAGGAACAAAATCAACTCTTACTCGTAGTGAAGTTAGAGGACACGCAAAGAAACCTTACAGACAAAAACACACAGGTAGAGCAAGACATGGTTCTACAAAGTCACCTGAATACAAAGGCGGCGGCGTAGTATTTGCTCCAAAGCCAAGAGACTTTTCAAAGAAAGTTAACAAACAAGTTAAGAAAATTGCATTTGCATCTGCATTATCTGCAAAACTTGCTCAAAACGACATTATCTTTATTGATGAATTTAAACTTGATGCTCCAAAAACAAAAGAAGTTGAAAAATTCTTAAATGCATTTAAGATTGACAATAAAGTAGTTGTTGTTACAGATGCTCCAAATGCTGACGGCGTAAGAGCTGCAAACAACATTCAAAATGTAGAACTTCAAATTGCTGAACTTCTTTCAACATACGATGTTGTTGCTAACAAAACAGTTGTTTTAACAAAAGCTGCTGTAAAATCATTAGAGGAGGCATACAACTAATGAACGCTTATGAAGTAATTAAAAAACCTCTTTTATCAGAAAAGAGCTATGCAAAAATTAGCGAAAAGGTATACACATTTGTTGTTGCAAAAGATGCAACAAAAGTTGATATCAGAAAAGCTGTTGAAGAAATCTTTAAAGTTCAAGTTGAAAAAGTGAATACAATGAACGTTAAAGGTCAAGAAAAAAGTCAAAATACAAAAAAGGGAAGAACTGTTGGCAAAACAAGCGATTACAAAAAAGCTATTGTAACCCTTAAAAAAGAATCTAAGCCAATTGCCTTCTTCGAAAGTTTATCTTAATAAGGAGAAATAGAAATGGCTATTAAAAAACATAATCCAACAAGCGCTGCTCAAAGATTTCTAACAACTGCAACTTTTGAAGAAGTTACAACAAATAAGCCAGAAAAAAGTCTTCTTGCAGTAAAAAGAAAAAATGCTGGAAGAAACGCACAAGGCAAAATCACTGTTAGACATCAAGGCGGTGGCAATAGACAAAAATATAGAATTATAGATTTCAAAAGAAACAAAGACGGCATTCCTGCAAAAGTTGTTTCTATTGAATATGATCCAAACAGAACTGCATATATTGCACTTTTAAATTATGCTGATGGCGAAAAGAGATATATCTTAGCTCCAATCGGACTTACAGTTGGTGACATTTTAATGTCTGGTGCTGATGCAGAAGTTAAAGTTGGTAACGCATTACCACTTGAACTTATTCCAGTTGGTTCAGTTATCCACAACATTGAAATGCAACCTGGAAAAGGTGGACAACTTGCTAGATCAGCAGGTGTTGAAGTTCAATTAATGGCTAGAGAAGGCAAATATGTTACAGTTCGTCTTCCAAGCGGTGAAATGAGAAAAATTCTCGCAAACTGCAAAGCAACAATCGGAACTGTTTCAAATCCTGACCATGAACTTGTGTCATTAGGAAAAGCAGGAAGAAGCAGACACATGGGTAAACGCCCAGAAGTCCGTGGTGTTGTTATGAACCCTAACGATCACCCACACGGTGGTGGTGAAGGTAAGAGCCCTGTTGGTATGAAATCACCAGTAACACCATGGGGTAAACCAGCACTTGGATTAAAGACAAGAAAAAGAAACAAATCATCTAACAAGTTGATTGTTAAAAGGGCTAAGTAAGGGAGGAAAGTATGAGTAGATCATTAAAGAAAAGTCCATATGTTTTTGAAAAACTCTTAAAGAGAGTTGAAGAAAACAACAAGAATGGAAATAAAAAACCAATCAAAACTTGGTCAAGAGCATCTGTTATCTATCCAGAATTTGTTGGAACAACATTTGCAGTTTACAATGGTAAAAAACATGTTCCTGTATATTGCACAGCAGAAATGGTTGGACACAAACTCGGTGAGTTTGCTCCAACAAGAAACTTCAAAGGCCATGCAGGACAAAAGAGCTCAGGCGGTAAAGTTGCTGCTATGAAGGCTAAGAATTAGGAGGCAAACAAATGGCAACAAGAATTAGAGAAAAAGCAGAAAAAAGACAAGCAAATAAAGACACTCGTCCATACGCTAAAGTAAAATATGTTAGAATGAGCCCATCAAAAGTAAGAATCGTTTTAGATTGCATTAGAAATAAGGGCGCAGAAGAAGCAGTTGCTATCCTCGCTAACATGCCACAAGAAGCAGCAGCAGTAAGTTGCAAACTCTTGAAATCAGCAATTGCAAACGCTGAAAACAACAAAGGAATGAACAGAAGTGACCTTTATGTTGCAGAAGCATATGCCTGCCCAGGACCTACAATGAAAAGATTAAACATTCGTGCAAGAGGTAGAGCAGACAGAATGTTAAAGAGAACAAGTCATATAACAATCGTTCTCGACAGTAAGGAGGCTAAGTAAGATGGGACAAAAAGTTAGCCCAGTCGGGCTTAGAATAGGAGTCAACAAAGGTTGGGAATCTTCTTGGTATGCAAATAAGCAAGATGTTGCTAAATATATTTTAGAAGACGACAAAATCAGAAAATTTGTTGACAAAAAATATCATAATTGCGCAATTTCCAAAGTGGAAATTGAAAGAACTGCAACAAAAGTTGTTGTAAATCTTTACACAGGTAGACCTGGTATGCTTATTGGCGTTAAAGGTGCTGGTGTTGAAGAAATTAAAAAAGAAATTTCAAAAATTATCGGACCTGGAAAAAACTTGTTCGTTAATATTAGAGAAATTAAAAAACCTGATTTGGACGCAAAATTGGTTGCTGATTCAATCGCTAGCCAACTTGAAAAGCGTGTTCAATTCAGAAGAGCATTGAAATCTGCTATGCAAAGAGTTATGAAATCAGGCGCTAAGGGCTGCAAAGTTCAAGTAAGTGGCGTTGTTGATGGTGCTAACACTATTGCTAGAACAGAATACTACATGGAAGGCTCATTGCCACTCCATACATTGAGAGCAGACATTGACTATGGTGTTTCATCTGCTTTCACAAACTACGGCAAACTTGGTGTTAAATGCTGGATTTATAAAGGCGAAATTTTAACAAAGGGTGCTAAACAAGACAAAGGAGGTATGAACTAATGTTAATGCCTAAGAGAGTCAAAAGAAGACGCGTTCATCGTGGTAGAATGACAGGTGTTGCAACAAGAGGAAACAAACTTGCTTATGGCGAATTTGGACTTGTAACAACAGAACCATGCTGGATTAAGTCAAATCAAATTGAAGCAGCTCGTATCGCTATGACAAGATACACAAAGAGAGGCGGTCAAGTTTGGATTAAAATATTCCCAGATAAACCTGTTACTAAAAAACCTGCTGAAACAAGAATGGGTAGTGGTAAAGGTTCACCAGAATTCTGGGTAGCTGTTGTTAAACCAGGCAGAATCTTATTCGAACTTGCTGGCGTTCCAGAAGCAACAGCGAGAGAAGCATTAAGGCTTGCTTCACACAAACTTCCTTGCAAAACAAAAATCATTATGAAGGAAGAAAATAATAACGAAGGTGGTGCTAGCGTATGAAAATAAAAGACATTAAGAGCCTAACAGATGCAGAGTTAATTTCAAAAGAACAAGAACTCAAAGCAGAACTCTTTAATCTTCGCTTCTCACATGCAACAGGAAACTTAAATAACCCAATGCAACTTCACAATTTAAAGAAAGAAATTGCAAGAGTTAAAACAGTTATCCGTGAAAGAGAACTTAAAAAGGTTAATGGGTAAGGAGAAAGGTTATGGAAAAAGAAATCAGAAATAGAAGACCACTTAGACAAGGCGTTGTTGTTAGTGCGGGCAAAATGGACAAAACAGTAGTTGTTGCTGTTGTTGAAAATAAAAAACACCCAATCTATAACAAAGTTGTTAAGAAAACTAAAAAATATAAAGCTCATGACGAAGGCAATATCTGTGGACTTGGAGATACAGTTGAAATGCAAGAAACTAGACCTTTAAGTAAAGATAAATATCACAGAATAACACGCATCGTTGAGAAAGCTAAGTAGGAAGGAGTGTAAGATTATGATACAACCTCAAACAAGATTAAAAGTTGCTGATAACACAGGTGCAAAACAAATTATGTGTATCAGAGTGCTTGGTGGTTCTTATAGACGAAGCGGAAACATCGGTGATGTTATTGTTGCTTCTGTTAAAAGAGCTATCCCTGGCGGCGTTGTTAAGAAAGGCGATGTTGTTAAAGCAGTTATCGTTAGAACATCAAAAGGTGTAAGGCGTCCAGACGGTTCACATATTCGTTTTGATGACAATGCAGCAGTTATTATTGATAACCAAAAACAACCAAAAGGAACACGTATTTTCGGACCTATTGCAAGAGAACTTCGTGATAAAAACTACATGAAGATAATTTCACTTGCACCGGAAGTGTTATAGGAGGAAGAATAAGATGAATATTAAAAAAGGTGATACAGTTGTTGTTATCGCAGGAAAAGATAACGGTAAGAAAGGCAAAGTCTTAGAAGTTTCTCCAAAAACAAACAGGGTTGTTGTTGAAGATGTTAATGTGCTTTCAAAACACAAAAAACCAAGATCAGCACAAGACAAGGGCGGAATTGTAAAATCTGCTCACCCAATTGATGCATCAAATGTAATGGTTGTTTGTTCTGCTTGCGGAAAAGCAACAAGAATTGCACATAAAGATGTTGATGGAAAAAATGCAAGAGTTTGCAAAAAATGCGGTGCTAGTTTAGACAAAGCATACGCAAAAGCAGTTAAGAAAGACGCAAAAGAAACTGCAAAAACAGAAAAGAAAAAAACCGCTCCAAAAGCGAAAGAAGCTAAGAGCGAAGTAGTGGAGGGATAGAAACATGGCTGAAAATAGACTTAAAGAAAAATATGTTAAAGAAATCGCTCCTGAACTTATGAAATTGGGCGGTTACAAAAACATAAATGAAGTTCCAAAACTTGAAAAAATAGTTTTAAATATGGGACTTGGCGATGTTAAAGATAATTCAAAGAGTTTCAACATAGCAGTTGATGAACTTGCAGCAATTTCTGGTCAAAAACCAGTTGCTACAACAGCTAAAAAAGCTATTTCTAACTTTAAAGTTCGTCAAGGCATGAAAATTGGAGCAAAAGTTACACTTCGTGGCAAAAGAATGTATGAATTCTTTGACAGAGTTACAGCGATTGCTCTCCCAAGAGTTAGAGATTTTAGGGGCGTTTCCAGAAAATCATTTGATGGTCATGGAAACTATGCTTTCGGAATTAAAGAACAACTTATTTTCCCTGAAATCAATTATGATAAGATTGAAAAAATCAGAGGTTTAGACATTTTAATCGTTACAACCGCTAAAACAGACTCCGAGGCATTAACGCTTCTTGAAGCACTTGGAATGCCTTTCAGGGAAAGATAGGAGATAGATATGGCAAAAACAGCATTAAAACAAAAACAACTTAGAACTCAAAAATACAAAACTCGTGAATATACTCGTTGCACAATTTGTGGACGCCCTCACTCAGTTTTGAAAAAATACGGTCTTTGCAGAGTTTGCTTCCGTGAGAAAGCAAATAAGGGAGAAATCCCTGGCGTTAAAAAGGCTAGTTGGTAGGGAGGAATATATGGTAGTTACTGACCCTATAGCAGATATGTTGACAAGAATGAGAAACGCAATTACTGCGAAACATGAAGATGTTTTAGTTCCACTTTCAAAAGAAAAGAAAACTATTGCTGAAATTCTTGTAAATGAAGGCTATATTAAAACATTTGAAATTGTTGAAACAAAAGAAGGAAAATTTCTTAATATCGCACTTAAATATGATGAAAACGGAAACAGCGTTATTTATGGGCTCAAAAGAGTTTCAAAACCTGGTTTGAGAATATATGTAGGTGCTGATAAACTTCCTAGAGTTATTAATGGAATGGGAATTTCAATAATTTCAACAAACAAAGGAATTTTAACAGACAAACAAGCAAGAGAAGCCAAAGTTGGCGGAGAAGTTCTTGCTTATGTGTGGTAGGAGGGTGATATGTCAAGAATAGGAAGAAATCCAATTACTCTACCAGAAGGTGTTAAAGCAGTTGTTGAAGGCAACAAAATAACTGTAACAGGACCTTTGGGAACACTATCACAAAACTTTGATTCAGTTAATGTTAATGTTGAAAACAATGTTATTACATTGACTAGATCAAGTGAAGAAAACGATGTAAAAGCAAAACACGGTCTTTATAGAGCACTTATTGCTAACATGGTAACAGGTGTTAAAGAAGGATTTGTTAAAAATCTTCAAATTAAAGGCGTTGGTTATAAAGCATCAAAATCTGGCAACAAACTTATGTTAAACTTAGGTTTTTCACACCCAATCGAAGTTGTTGAACCAGAAGGCATTAAAATTGAATGCCCAACTGCTAACGACATTAAAATTAGCGGTATTGACAAACAAAAAGTCGGACAAGTTGCACTTAACATTAGAGATCTTAGACCAGTTGAACCATACCATGGTTATGGCGTAAGATATGAAAATGAAGTTGTAATCTTGAAGCAAGGTAAAGCTGCTGGTAAAGGTAAGAAATAAGGGGTAAGATATGATTAGTAAAGCAAATAAAAATCAAATTAGAAAAAATAGACACTTGCGTATTAGAAACAAAATTTCTGGCACAAGCGAAACTCCAAGACTTGCTGTATATCGCAGTTTAAACGGAATCTATGCTCAAATTATTGATGACACACAAGGCGTAACACTTGTTCAAGCATCTACACTTGATAAATCTCTTGAAAAAGAATTGACAGGTAAAAACAGAACAGAACAAGCGAGAGTTATTGGAACAACAGTTGCAAAGAGAGCTCTTGAAAAGAATATCAAATGTGTTGTTTTCGACAGAGGTGGCTATCTCTATACTGGAAGAGTTGAAGCTCTTGCAGACGCTGCTAGAGAAGCTGGCCTTGAGTTTTAGGAGGAAATATGAGCGAAGAATTAAATGAAAATGTACAACCTGCTGTTGAAGCTGAAATTAATAATGAAATCGTAAAAGATGAAAAGAAAAAAAGAGAAGATTTCAGAAAAGACAGAAGACAAGACAGACGCGAGAGAAAATCTCGTGAAGACAGTGAATTTGACAAAGTTTTAGTTTCTGTTCGCCGCGTTACAAAAGTTGTTAAAGGCGGTAGAACAATGAGATTCTCTGCTGTTGTTGTTGTGGGCGATAGAAAAGGTAATGTTGGTATCGGAACTGGTAAAGCTAAGGAAGTTCCAGCAGCTATCGACAAAGCAACATTGCAAGCAAAAACTAACATGGTTAAAATCAACATTGTTAACGGAACAATTCCTCATGAAACAATTGGTAAATACGGCACAAGCAAAGTTTTGATGCTCCCTGCTAAGGAAGGTACTGGTATTATTGCTGGTGGTAGTTCAAGAGCAGTTATCGAACTTGCTGGTATTAAAGATATTGTTACAAAAATCCATGGCTCAACAAACAAAATCAACTGTGTTAGAGCAACTCTTAGAGGTCTTAGCAGCATAAGAACAGTTGAACAAGTTGCTAGACTTCGTGGTAAAAATCCAGAGGAAATATAAGAGGTGAATCATGGCAAATAAAGAAAAAATGCTTAAAGTTACTTTAATTAGAAGTGCTATTGGCTATAATAAAAGTCAAGCAAAAATAATTGAAGCACTTGGCCTTAAAAAATTAAATCAAACTAAACTTTTACCAGACAATGACAGCATTAGAGGAAGTTTGTTCCATGTTCGTCATCTTGTTAAAGTGGAAGAAGTTTAAAGGAGATGGATATGTATATTCAAGATTTACAACCAGCACCTTATTCAAGACAAAAAGAAAAAAGACTTGGTAGAGGTATAGGTAGCGGCCTTGGTAAAACAAGTGGTAAAGGTCATAAAGGCCAAAACGCTAGAAGTGGCGGTGGTGTTAGACCTGGATTCGAAGGCGGACAAAATCCACTTGTAAGAAAGATGAAAATCAGAGGATTTAATAACTACAATTTTGACAAAGTTTACGCAACAGTTAATGTTGGTGACTTAGACAAATTTGAAGCAAACACAGTAATCACTCAAGAATTACTTTACGAAGAGAGAATTATAGGAAAAATTATGCCTTACGGACTTAAAGTTCTTGGCAATGGCGAATTAACAAAACCACTTGTAATTAAGGCTAAAAAATATTCTGCTTCAGCTAAGGAAAAAATTGAAAAAGTCGGTGGCACCGCAGAGGTGATTTAATGTTTAAGAATCTCATAAATGCATTTAAAACAAAAGAAGTGCGCGTTAAATTATTATTAACGCTTCTTTTGCTTTTAGTTTACAGAATTGGTTGTGCACTTCCAATTCCTGGACTTAGAGCTGATGCCTTAGTATCAGTTACAGACAGCAACTCATTCTTAGGGTTGTTGAACTCAATCAGTGGTGGCTCACTTTCTAATGGTGCTTTCTTGGCACTTGGTGTTTCACCATATATTAGTGCATCAATTATCATTCAATTATTGTCAATCGCAATTCCTAGTTGGCAAAGGCTTTCCAAAGAAGGCGAAGAAGGTAGACTTAAAATTGCAAAATATACTCGCTATGCAGCATTGGTATTATCAATAGCGCAAGCAGTTGGTATTGTTTTGGGATTTAGAGAAATTATTGATACTCGTGCTCTTTGGACAGGTGCTCCAACATGGTTAATTTGCACATTGGTTGCAATTACATTGATTGCAGGTGGAATGTTCACTGTTTGGCTTGGTGAAAGAATTAGCGATATTGGTGTTGGCAATGGTTTGTCATTGTTAATCTTCGTTGGTATCTTATCATCAGCTGGCACTTCATTGCTTACAAGCATTCAAGGTGTTAGCACAAACCTTAACTATTTGTGGAATATTATTATTTTCCTTGTTGCAGTTATCATTATTTTCGCACTTATCGTATTTGTTGACGGAGCAGAAAGAAAAGTTCCTGTTCAATATGCAAAACAAATTAAGGGCAGAAAGATGTATGGCGGACAAAGCACAAATATTCCTATTAGGGTAAATGCATCAGGCGTTATGCCAATCATTTTCGCTAGTGCGCTTTTAACATTCCCACAACTTGTTATGAGTATTTTCTGGCCAAATAGTTCAGCAATGCAATGGTATAACACATACATGGGCGCAGGTTCATGGCCATACATTGTGTTGACTGCACTTTTGATTTTGTTCTTTTCGTATTTCTATGCGCAAATTACATTCAGTCCAGATGATATTAGTAAACAAATTCAACAAAATGGTGGTTTTATTCCAGGAATTAGACCAGGAAAACCAACATCAGATTATTTAAGAAAAATATCAAACAGAGTTATCTTGTTTGGAGCAATTTTCCTTGCATTCATTGCACTTGTTCCAAACCTTATCTTCAAAGGCATTAGCGGTGGAGATGTTGGCTTGATTAATGGATTTAGTGCAACAGGATTATTGATTATTGTATCAGTTGCTCTTGAATTTGATAAACAACTCGAAGCACAGATGCTCATGAGGAATTATAGAGGATTTTTGAAATAGGAGTTTAAATGAACATCGTCTTATTCGGCGCGCCTGGCAGTGGTAAAGGCTCGCAAGCAACAAGAATTAGTGCAAAATATGGCTTGGTTCACATTTCGACAGGTGATGTGTTTAGGTATAATATTTCCAACAACACACCACTTGGCGTTATTGCGAAGTCATATATTGATAAAGGCAATCTCGTGCCAGATGAATTAACAAATGAACTTGTTAAGGACAGACTGGCACAACCAGATTGTGCAAACGGATTTATTTTAGATGGTTATCCAAGGAATATTGCGCAAGCAGAAGCCTTGGCTAAGATGGCTAAAATAGATATGGTTATATTCATTGATGTATCAATGAGTGAAATTGAAATTAGAGCAGTTAATAGAAGAATTTGCCCAAATTGTGGAAAAATTCATTCTATGCTTGAAAAATACACAACAAAGTGTGACGAATGCGGTGCGAAATTAATTCGCCGTGATGATGATAAAATCAGCGTTGTAAGAAAAAGAATTCAAAATTACTTAACGCAAAGCGAACCACTTGTTGATTACTATAAAAAGAAAAAAATTCTATACACTGTTTTAAGTGGAAATAGTGCAGATGAAACTTTTGTTTCAGTAGATAAATTGCTATCGAAATTTAGTAAATAGGAAGCAAATTGCTACCAAAACAAGAAATAAAAGAAGGTAGAAAATGAAAGAGTTATCGCCAGCGGAAATTGTTTTAATGAGAAAGGCGGGAGAGATAACAAAAAATGCTCTTATCTACGCAGAAACCCTTGTAAAACCGGGAATTTCTACGAATTCTCTTGACAAAATGATTTCAGCGTATATAATAGAAAATGGTGGAATTCCTTGCTTTAAAAACTATTGTGGATACCCTGCATCAACATGTATTTCAATCAATGAAGTCGTTGTTCATGGCATACCATCAGAAAGAAAATTGAAGGAAGGAGACATAGTAAGTATTGATATTGGAGTCGATTATAAAGGCTACAAAGGAGATGCTGCAAGAACTTTCCCAGTTGGAAAAATTTCACCAGAGAAACAAAAACTTATTGATGTAACAAGAGAATGTTTCTTTGAAGGAATTAAACAACTTAAAGTGGGAGAAAGGCTTGGCAAACTTTCACATGCTATTCAAGTGCATGCAGAAAGCAATGGTTTCAGTGTCGTTAGGGAAATGACAGGTCATGGCATCGGTGCAAAGATGCATCAAAGTCCAAATGTCTTGAACTATGGCAAAGAAACAGATGGACCAATCGTAATAGCAAACACTTGCATTGCTGTTGAACCAATGATAAACATGGGTAGGAAAGAAATTTTCATACTTGATGATGGTTGGACAACGATAACAAGAGATTTGCAACCATCAGCGCACTATGAAAACACCGTTTTAATTTTAGCGGATAGAGTTGAAATCTTGACGCTGTAAAAGAGGAAATATGGCAGTTAAACAATTTGATGTTGCCTTATCACTTGCGGGTAGAGATACTGGGAATATTTATTTGGTTTCTGAATTGATTGATGAAAAATATCTTTTATTAATTGACGGGAAATCGAGAACAATATCAAAGCCAAAACGAAAGAAAATTAAGCATATTCAAGTTATAGGAAATGCTGCAAGCGAATTTGAAGGGGTTTTTGAAGACAAATCAAAAACAAATGATGCCAAAATTCGTAAAATTCTTAAAGAATTTGAAAAAGTCATTTAAAGGAGATTGTATGTCAAAGGAAGATGTTATTGAATTTGAAGGTGTGGTTGAAGAAGTTTTGCCGAACACAACTTTTAAAGTCCGCTTATCAAATGGGCATGTTATTACAGCATACATTTCTGGTCGTTTGAGAATGAATTATATTAAAATTCTTGAAGGCGACAAAGTGAAGATTGAAATGAGTCCTTACGATTTAACAAAGGGCAGAATAACATGGAGAGCAAAAAATTAAGGAGAAAGAAATGAAAGTTAGACCATCAGTTAAACCTATGTGCGATAAATGCAAGGTTATAAAAAGAGAAGGTAAAGTTATGGTTATTTGTTCAAAAGACAAGAGCCATAAACAAGTTCAAGGCTAAACCGTCAAATCTCGGGAGCGAAGCGGCTGTGCAGAGATGCATTTCGCGACCGTTATTTATATATATTAATAAAAATTTTTCGGAGGAATAAAATTTATGGCAAGAATTGCTGGTGTAGATTTGCCAAACGATAAGAGAATCGAAATTGGCTTAACTTATATTTACGGCATTGGTAGAGTTACTTCAAACAAAATTCTTGAAGCAACAGGAATCAATCCAGACATAAGAGTTAAAGATCTAGACGAAAATGATATTGCAAAATTAAGAAACGAAATTGAAAAAAATCACATGGTAGAAGGTGATTTAAGAAAAGAAGTTTCTTTGAATATCAAGAGATTAACAGAAATTGGCGCATACCGTGGTATCCGTCACAGAAAAGGACTTCCAGTTAGAGGACAAAACACAAGAACAAATTGCAGAACAAGAAAAGGCCCAAGAAAAGCTGTTGCTGGAAGCAGTAAAAAAGGTAAATAAGGGGTGAGATATGGCAGCAAATGTTAAAAAAACTAAGAAAAAAAGAATTAACAAGTCCATAGACAAAGGTCAAGTTCACATCAAATCATCTTTCAATAACACAATGGTAACATTTACTGATATTGAAGGAAATGTGCTTTCTTGGTCAAGTTCTGGTAAACTTGGTTTTAAAGGCTCAAAAAAATCTACTCCTTATGCAGCACAACAATGCGTTGAAGAAGCAGCAAAGGGTGCTAAAGAATATGGAATTAAGAGCGTTGAAGTTTATGTTAAAGGTCCAGGAAATGGCAGAGAATCTGCAATTAGATCTCTTCAAAACTGCGAACTTGATGTTACTTTAATTAAAGATGTGTCTCCAATCGCACACAATGGTTGCAGACCACCAAAAATTAGAAGGATATAATAAAAGGAGAAAATTATGGCTAAATTGATAGGAGCAGATTGCCGTCAATGTAGGCGTGAAGGATGCAAGTTGTTTTTGAAAGGCGAAAGATGCACTTCAAAAAAATGTGCTTTTGAACGCAGACCATCACTTCCAGGACAACACGGCAGCGCTAGAAAAAGAGTTACAGAATATGGACTCCAACTTCGTGAAAAGCAAAAAGTTAAAAGAGCTTATGGCATTTTAGAAAAACAATTTAGAAGATATTATGAAGAAGCTGTAAGAATGAAAGGTGTTACTGGTGAAAATATGCTTTCATTAATTGAACGCAGATTAGACAATGTTGTTTACAGAATGGGAATTGGTTCTTCAAGATCTGAAAGTAGACAAATTGTAAATCACGGACACATTACAGTAAACGGCAGACGCGTAAATGTACCTTCATTTATTGTTAAAGTTGGCGATGTTATTGAAATTAAAGAAAATAAACGCGAACTTGAAATGTTCAAACAATTAAAAGGCATGAAAATTGTTATGCCAAAATGGTTAGAATTTAACAGTGAAACATTAAAAGGCAAAATTTTAGCTCTTCCTACTCGCGAAGATATTGACCTAGGAATTAAAGAACACCTCATCATTGAGTTGTATTCAAGGTAATAAAGGAGAATAAATAAAATGATAATGGAAATTGAGAAACCTAACATCACTTGCGAGGAAAAAAGTGGCGGATATAATGCCAGATTTATAGTTGAACCTTTGGAAAAAGGTTTTGGTATAACACTTGGTAACGCACTTAGAAGAACACTTTTATCATCACTTCCAGGTGCAGCAGCAATTGCTATAAGAATTCCAGGAGTTGCACACGAATTCTCAACAGTGCCTGGTGTTTATGAAGATGTTGTGGACATCATTTTAAACATTAAAAATCTTGCTGTTAGAACAACTAACACTGAAAGAGATTTTGAAACAAGTTTGTTTTTAAAGGTTTCAAAAGCTGGAGAAGTTACTGCGAAAGATTTTGCAGTAAACGACCAAGTTGAAATTTTAAATCCAGACCTTCATATTTGCACAATTGAAAATAATGTTGATTTTGAAATGGAAGTTTTAATTGGCAGAGGCAGAGGATATGTTCCAAACAACTTGAATAAAGAAAGAATTGAAGACAGACCAGAATATATAGCTGTTGATTCAATTTATTCACCAGTTAAGAAAATCAACTATTCAGTTGAACCAACTCGTGTTGGACAAAGCATTGACTTTGATAAACTTGTATTGGAAGTTGAAACAAACGGAACAATCAGTGCTAGAGATATTGTGAGTTTGGCAGGAAAAATCTTGCAAGACCACATTTCAATCTTTGTTGACCTTTGTGATGCAATGTCAAAAATGAATATTTTAGTTTCAAAAGAAGATGACCAAAAAACAAAACTTTTAGATATGCCTATCGAAGATATGGATCTTTCAGTTCGTTCATATAACTGTTTAAAGAGAGCAAATATCAACACTGTTGAAGATTTAACAAAGAAAAGCAGAGAAGATATGCTAAAAGTTAGAAATTTAGGTTTAAAATCAATTGATGAAGTTTTTGAAAAACTTACAGAGTATGGCTTAAATTTCAAAGATTCAGATGAATAAAGGAGAAAACCATGGTAAATAGTAAAATTGGAAGACCAACAAAAGAAAGAACTGCTCTTCTTCGCAATCAAGTTTCATATCTTCTTTGGAATGAAAAGGTAGAAACAACACTTGCTAAAGCAAAATCAGTTCGTAGTCTTGCTGAAAAATACATTACTCTTGCAGTTAACACATACGAAGATACAGTTAAAACAGTAAAAACTGTAACAAACGAAAAGGGTGTTAAAGTTCAACAAGAAGTTGTTAACGATGGTCCAAAAAAATTAAATGCTAGAAGAAAAATGATGGCTTATCTTTATGACCTTCAAGAAGTTAGAGGCGATAAAGAAAATAAAGCAGCATTTAGAGCAAAAACAAAAGATATTAATCATCCACTTATTGAAAAAATGTTTAATGTTTATGCTCCAAAATATGCAGCACGCGCTAAAGAACTTGGTCAAGGTGGTGGATATACTCGTATCACAAAACTTGGCGAAAGACGCGGAGACAATGCTGAAATGGCAATTATTGAATTAGTTTAATTTTAAAAAACTGCTAAAAATAGCAGTTTTTTTATTGTTTTTAAGCGTTTTTGTATTGAATATAGCAAAAATTTTGATATAATGGAAACATGAAAGAAGTTATACTATACACAGACGGTGCATGCAGTGTTAATCCTGGCGTTGGTGGCTGGGCATATATATTAGACTATAACGGCAATCAAAAGAAAATGGCTGGAGCGGAAAAAGAAACAACAAACAACCGCATGGAGCTTATGGCAGTTATTGAAGGACTAAAAGCGTTAAAAGAACCATGCAAAGTTCAACTTTATAGCGATAGTGCGTATGTGATTAATGCTTTTAAAAATGATTGGGTTACAGCGTGGCAATTAAATAATTGGAAAAATTCGCAAAAAAATCCTGTTTTAAATCGTGATTTATGGGAAATTTTAATTGACCTAGTTTCAAAACATCAAGTCATATTTAATAAAGTGAAAGGACATGCAGACAACGAACTTAATAATTTATGCGATAAAATGGCAGTTGAGCAAGTTCAACTTTTAAAATCGCAAATTTCTGAAAATTAAATAATATTTTTTGACAAAACGGCATTTGCCGTTTTTTTTATGGCAGTTGGCATTGTGTTTTTAAAATTTGGCAGTTTATAATTTCAGCGGAGTTAGAAGTGAAACGAGTGAGTAACGAAAAAATAAGTAAGGAATTAGACAAAGCCCTTTATAAAAAGGCAGTTGGTTATGAAACGGACGAAATTGTTGAAGAGTATTTATGTGACGAAGACGGCGATTTTAAATTGAACAAAAAAAAGGTAACTAAGAAATATATTTCGCCAGATTTACAAAGTGTGAAAATGCTTTTAGACAAACTTAACTCAACAAAAACGAACAAATTTAAAGATTTAACTGATGAAGAACTATTGCTGGAAAAGAAAAAATTATTGGAGAAATTGGAAGGATATCGTGATTAAATATTGACTTATTATTTTATAAAAAAGTCAATTTTTTAATAAAAAACTATATTTTTGGAGGAAAAATGAGTAAAAATGATTTAAAAACAAAAAATGACGATTATTTTTATGAAGAACAAATTGTAAATAATGTTCTTGAAGACTTTAAAAATCGTCAAGCAGAACGAAGAAGTTTTGAGCTTCAATGGCAACTCAATATGAATTTCTTAATGGGAAATCAATATTGTCAAATTGGCCCAAGTGGCGAAATTGAAGATGAAGACAAAGACTATTATTGGCAACAACGCGAGGTATACAATCACATTGCCCCAATCATAGATGCTAGGCTTTCAAAACTTTCTAACATGAAACCAAGTATGACTGTTGTTCCTGCGTCTGGTGATGAAAGAGATATAAAAACTGCAAAAGTGTCTAAAAAAATTGTAAACAGCATTTACAACAAACTTGCAGTTAGTGGAATGATAAATCAAGCGAATAAATGGAGTGAAGTTTGCGGAACAAGTTTTTACAAGGTTACATGGAATTCTGCAAAGGGAAGTTTGATTGGTAAAAATGACCTTGGAAAAGCAATTTCATCTGGCGATGTTGAAATTACTGTTTGCCCGCCTTTTGAAATTTATCCTGAAAGTTCAAGTTGTGCGGACATAAATGATTGTAAGAGCATCATACACGCTAGGGCTTATCATATTGAAGATATCAAAAATATTTGGGGTGTGGAAGTTGAAGGTTCTGATGTGAATGTCTTTTCTCTTGACAACTCAAATATGAGTGACGCATTTGGATTTTTTGGCGAAAACAAGAGATATATTAACGGAACGAGAAAAGATTATGCAGTTGTAATTGAAAGATATGAAGCGCCTACTGTTGAATTTCCAAATGGCAAATTGACTATTATTGCGGGCAACAAACTTGTTTATTTAGGCGATTTACCTTATATAAACGGAAATGAAGGCGAAAGATGTTTCCCATTTATTAAACAAACAAGCATTGAACAACCAGGTTTGTTTTGGGGTGTAAGCATTATTGAAAGGTTAATACCAATTCAAAAATCATACAACACAATAAAAAATAGAAAACACGAATTTATGAACAGGTTATCAATGGGAGTTTTAACTGTTGAAGATGGTTCAATAGATACGGAAAATTTGGAAGATGAAGGTTTGTCGCCAGGTAAAGTTATTGTTTATAGACAAGGTGCAAATCCGCCAAGTTTTATGAGTTTTGACAAGATACCAGTTGATTTTTCATCAGAAGAAATAAGTTTATTGGAAGAATTTACAACTGTTTCTGGTGTTTCAGATTTAATGACAAATTCAGTTACCAAATATGCAAATTTGTCAGGAACTGCGCTTCAAAGGCTTATTGAACAAGATGATTCAAGAATTGCTTGCACTGCTGAAAGTTTGAAAGAAGCGATTAAGACGATGGGGAAACATGTTTTAAGACTTTACAGACAATTCGCCAGCATTCCAAGGCTTTCAAAAATTGTTGGCGACAACGGAGATATTGAAGTTTTTTATTTCAATTCATCTGATATTTCAAGCGATGATATTGTTTTTGAAACAGAAAATGAAATAGGCGAAACAACCGCTCAAAAGCGTGCGATGGTGTTTGATTTAATTAATGCTGGCTTGTTACAAGACGAAAACGGGAAGTTGTCAAACAGAATGAGAGTTAAAGCTTTAGAACTTCTTGGATTTGGTGTTTGGGAAAATGCTCAAGACATCAACGAACTTCATTTAAAGCGTGCGGCAAGCGAGAATTTGAAAATGATTGAAAGTGGCGAAACAATTTCTCCATTGGAAGTTGATGAACATGATATTCACATAACTGAGCATACTGCATTCTTGCTTGGTGGTGAATTTGAGAAAAAAGCACAAAAAAATCCTAGACTTACTGAGATTATTTTATCGCATATCAGAATGCACAAACAATTAAAAAATTTAAACAAACAAATTGAAGAAAAATAGGAGTTTTTATGGAATTTGAAACAAACGGGGAACAACCTTTTAATCTTGATAAAACGCAAGAAGAAATGAAAGAGATATTAGAAGAACAAGGCGGGCAAATTCAAGAGCAAACAGGCTCCCAACTCGGCAAATTTAGTTCTCCTGAAAGTTTGCTTGAAGCGTATAATAACTTGCAGAGAGAATTTACAAAAAAATGCCAAAAATTGAGCGAATATGAGAAACAAAATGTCGACAATGCAAAAGGAGAAACTTCACCAAGTGATGAAACAAAAGAAATTGCACCGGTTTTTGAAAGTAAACAATGGCGCTCGCAAGTTGCTGATTTTTTACGAAAAAATGAGCATGCTAGGGAATTTTCAAAGGAAATTTCTTCCGAAATTTTGAAAGACCCTAATTTACAAAAGAGCAATAATATGCTCGAAATTGCTTGGAGCAGAGTTCTTGCAAAAAATTATAAATCACCTGAACAAATTGCTACGGACAATAATTTCTTGCAAACTTTTGTTTTAAACAATGAAGAAGTTAAAAAGCAGGTGTTTTCAAATTATATGCAGTCATTAAATAATTCTAATTCGCCAAATTTAATTGGCAGTGGATTTAGGGGAGGAAAAAGCACAATTGCTATTTCTAAAAATAAACCTAGTAGTTTAGATGATGCTGCGTCACTAGCTTTAAAATTCTTCAAAAATTAAATTTAAAGGAGAAGATTATGGTATCACTTACAAGTGCGTCAAACGCACTTAAAAATGTTTACCTTGGAGTTGTTGCAAATCAATTAAATGTTAATGCAAACCCACTTCTTGGTAAAATCGAACAATCAACAAAAGATGTTTGGGGCAAAAAAATTATTAAACTTGCACCTTACGGAATTAATGGGGGAATTGGTGCTGGAACAGAAACTGGCAAACTCCCAACTGCTGGTGAAAATAAATATGTTCAATTTACATCAGAACTTAAAAACTTATATGGAAAAATCGAAATTTCAGATAAAGCAATGAGAGCATCTATGAACTCAGCAGGTGCTTTTGTAAACTTATTAAATGCTGAAATGGAAGGTTTAATTAAAGCAAGCAGCTTCAACTTTGGTCGTATGTTATATGGCGATGGTTCAGGTTTACTTGCAAAAGTTACAAACTACAACTCATCAACAAAAGTTGTTACTTGCGACAGTGTAAGAAACTTAATTGAAGGTATGATTGTAGATTTTTACAGCGGTTCAACTGTTGTTTCAAACGGTCAAGGTATAAGAATCAACTATGTTGATAGGGTAAACAAAACTATCACTCTTGATATGCCTGCAACTGCACCAACTATTGCAAAAGATCAAACTATTTATGTTCAAAATTCAAAAGACCTTGAAATTACAGGACTTGGTGCAATCTTCTCAGACTCTACAACTCTTTATGGTTTGACAAGAAGCGATTATAAATGGCTTAAACCTTACACATCAACAACATCACAAGAAATTGCTGATGATGTTATCCAAGGCGCATTAGACCATTTGGAAGAAGTTGGCGGAAGCACAGCAAACTTCATTACTTGCTCAAACGCAGTAAGAAAAGCATATCAAAAATATTTGTCATATTTCAGAAGAAACATTGACATTATGGAACTTGCTGGGGGATATAAAGCAATGACTTATAATGGCGTTCCAATTTATGCTGATAGATTTGTTGAAGACGACACGATGTATGTTTTGAACACAGACGAATTTACTTTGCATCAACTTTGCGATTGGAAATGGCTTGAAGGAGAAGATGGCAGAGTTATTAAACAAAACGCTAATGAAGCAACATACTCTGCTACTCTTGTTAAGTATGCAGATTTGATCTGTAACAAACCAAATGCACAAGCAAAAATCTCTGGCATTTTATCAACTGTTACAAATCCATTTGCAACAACTTCAACTACAACAACTTCGGCATAGGGAAAAAATATGTTAATTGAAATCAAAAATGATGTTTATTTTGTTCTTTCGCGCTTGCAAGAAATTGATAAAAATTATCAGATTTTTTACAACACAAAAAGGAAAGTTTTTGAGATTCACAATAAGGCACAAATTGGGGGCAGTTACTCGTTAACTGTTCCCTATCGTGTTTTAGATTCTCGGACTGTTGAACTTGTTAAAAAAACTAGGGTTGAAAATAGTAAAAAAATATTCGCAGAAATTGATGCACAAAATGAAAAAATTGATTTAAAAAATCAAAAAGAAATATATAAACAAACAGAAAAAATACTTAGAAAATTATAAAAATGTAAGAAAAAATATAAAAAATTATTAAAAAATATGAAAAATTCGAAAAATTTAAAAAAATTGTTAAAAAATTATAAAAAAATCGAAAAATGTTTTTTAGGAGAATGCTATGACAATTAAAAGTATTTTAAAAACAGCATGCTTGTTTTTAAACAAAGAAGATTTATGCGAAAAAATTGATGCAGAAGATTTTGATAGTTTAAGTGATACATTCAAAAGTCAAATAAACTTTCTTTTAAAGTGTTTAAATTTAACTTATCAAGAAGTCGCATCGGACTATATTCCGCTTTTGAAAAAAGAAAGCATTTCGGTTAGTGATAAAAAGATTTTGCTTTCTGATTTGTCTAAAAAATTTTTGGAAGTTGTTTCTCTTCGTGATAAAAATGGAAAGAAATTAAAGTTTAAAGTTTTTCCAGATTATATTGAAGTGGACACTGACGAAGCGGAAATTGTATACAAATATTTGCCAACTGGTTTGACCAGTTTATCAACTACCATGGAATCTTTTTCAAACAAAGTTTCTGAGATAACACTTGCTTTTGGGGTGGCCATGGGATACTCATTTATCAATGGCTTACACGAAGATGCTGCCGTTTGGGAAAAGCGTTTTAAAGATGCGTTATTTATAAGAAACGGCAAAAAAAATAATATTAAATTGCCAGTGAGGAGGTGGTTTTAATGTTTTATAAAAAACCACTTAAATTAAAAAATAGCAAGACAATAAAATTTAAAATCGACAACTTTTTGCAGCCAGCAAATTGCGATACTGATGAAAATAGTTTGCCAATGAATGTGGCTAAAATGTCATATAATTTTAGGCGCACGAATGGTGCGTTAAAATCAGGTTATGGCGTTGAAGAATTAAAATTGCTTGACAGCGAAGGTTCGTCGAGCGAGCACAATCTAACTTTTGTTAGCGCTCCAACTGCAATTAATAAAGTTTGGCTTTATCCTTATTTCAACACGCTTACAAAAGAAAAAGACAATATTTTACTTATAAGTGCGGACAACAAACTTTATTTTTGCGAACTTGTGAGTCAAGCGCCAATGATATATCAAGCGTTAAATGATGTTTCTTTCACTTCAATTCCAAATGCGATTTATTACAACTTGAATGGCGAAGATGTTATGCTTGTAACTTCTGAAACGGACGGCATGCTTGTTTATCACCCACAAAATGTCAATTCCCTTTTGACCAATGCACCGAAAATTATTTCTATGTGCAAGCATTACAATAGGATTTTTGCAATTGAATCTGGCAATAGAAATAAGTTGGTATATTCTAACAATTTAGACCCGACGGGTTGGGCAGAAAGCGACACCAAATATTTCAACTTGGCGGACGACAAGGGTGCGCTTATTAAGGTTGTTAATTTTAATGATTTTGTTTATATATTTAAAGAATTTGGCATTTCAAAATTATCTGCTTATAGTTCCCAAGAAGATTTTGCGATAACGGACCTTTTTGCGGCGAGTGGGAAAATCTATTCAAATTCAATATGCTTATGCGGCGACAAAATTATGTTTTTGGCAAAAGACGGATTATATTCGTTCAACGGATATTCGTCAACAAAAATCTCAACTCAAATTGAAAGTCTTTTGGAAAATATAGACAACGAAAATTGTTCATGTGCTTTTTATAATGGCAAATATTATTTGGCAACAAGAATAAATTTTGGTGACGATGAAAAAATTGGCTGCGAAAATTATTCTGGCGGATATATTAATAATGCACTTCTTGAATATGATATGAAAAGTGGTGCGATTGAAATTGTTAGAGGTGTTGACATTAAGTCGATGTGCGCGATTGAATATGATGTGACGAATAAACTTGTTTTTGCATTTAATGGGGAGCATAAAAATAAATTGGCTCAACTTTCAAAAAATGGAAAATATTTTTCATCTAGTTTAAAAAAATATTGGGTTTCTGCTTTTACAAATTTGGGACAGGCGAGCAAGCCTAAAAAGATAAAAACTATTAATTTAATAGCAAACGGACCTTGCAAAGTTATAGTCAGAACAGATAAATTTAAAAAAGAATATGATGTTAATGGAGCAAGCAAAACAACAAAAATTTTACCAAACTTAGAGGGTGAAATGTTTCAAATTGGATTTGAAAGTGAAAGCCCTGCTGTTCAAATTTCTAATGCAGAAATAGAGGTGTCCGTTACAGATTAATTATGAAAATTAAAAACTTTAATAAACAAATTCAAAAACAAAACAATTTAGATTTCAATTATTATGGAGGATACGCTATGTATGCATACAAATTTTCTGACGAATTCAATTTAGAAGAAAATTCTAAACGCGAAGAGCTTGCAGAAAAATTAAAAAATATTGACAGCAAATATTCATTTAAAAAAAGTTTGGAACAAACAATTCCAAATGAAAAATCCGCAGACGGCTTAGAACAGTTTATTGACAAGGCCCATATTCAAGTTGAAAATTCTGAAAAAAATTCTATTTATAATGAAGTTATGAAAGAATTTGAAGGAGAAAAACTTAATGATGAAAATCAGGCTCAAAAAGAGTTTGAAGGTCAACTTTTTAAATTGGAAAATGAGCGTTCACTTTTAGAGCAACAAAAAAACATGGCGCTTGTTTCGTTTGATATTTCATACGCAGCAAAAATTGCCGGTGAAATTGAAGAGATAAATTTGGACATTTTAAAAAGAAGAAAAGACTTTTTAGAAAGCAAGGCTAAACATGAAGAAGAGATGAATAACCAAAATAATTCTGATAATGAAGAACTTTTAAATCTTGTTTCAAAGTTTGGTCAAGAAAAAGTTGACGACATGAAATTTGAAGAAAAATATAATGTTGTTAAAAACTTTTTACAAGAAATGCCAAAGCAGCAAGCTATTGCAGAACTTGAAGACGAAAAATATAAAAGTGAACTTGGCGAGTACTTTGATACTCTTTATGCGGAAACATTTTCACGAGAAAAATAGTTATGTGGCAAGACATATTAAACATTGTCATATCGAACGGAATATTTGCAGTTTTGTTTGTTTTACTCCTTAGTTACCTTTTGAAGGATAGTGCTAAGCGTGAGCAAAAATATAATGATTTTATTGAACATATAAACAAAAATCTTACGCAGGCGTTAGACCTTAAAAAGCATACAGAAGATATAAAACAATCAGTTGAGGAAACAAAAGATAAAGTTGATGATAATTCACATTTAATTAAAAAAGTGCATGATGAAGTGCAGGTTGTTAAGAAAGATGTGAAGGAAATTAAAAAAATTATCAAAAAGCCACAAAAGATTGAGGAGGGGAAACATGAAAAACAAGTTTAAGAGTTACAGTTTTTGGACTGCACTTGCAGCGGCAGTGGTTGTGCTTGTTGAGGCGTTTGGCAGGCTGTTTGGATTTATCCCAGATGGCAAGCTTGTTGCTGATATAATTATGGCTGTTGCTGGTGTGCTTGTTGTTTTAGGTGTTGTTACAGCACCAACGAGCACTGACAAGAAAGATGAAAATCTTGAAACTATTTTGCCAGAAGATGAAAAATCAGAAGACAAAAAAGACGAAGAAGCAAGTGATGACAAAGATGTAAAATAATTAAAAAAGACTACCCATTCGTGGGTGGTTTTTTTGTGCGATGAACACTTTTTATTGCTCGTTTATATAATGAAAAATGAGGAGGGAGCATTATGACAAGAAAATGTAAATGTGGCTGTGTTAGTCCATTTGAACCTGAAATACCAAAAAGGTGTTATGTTGTGACTGGTCCAACAGGAATTACTGGTAGTCGCGGTCCAACTGGTCCAACAGGAGCGACAGGGCCAACAGGTCCTACAGGAGAAGCAGGTGAAAATCTGCGTATGAGAAGCGCTTATCTTGCAAAGTATCATGATTATGTAGGGGATATAGGCGAATTAGTTGTTAGCGGTGGGCGTGTAGCATTTACGAGAAAAGAAATTGATCCTAATGAGTATGTAACTTTGAATGATGACAACACATTTCAATTTAATGAACCAGGCTGGTATAAATTGACAATTATTGTTAATGCGTATGTTCCATTTCAAAATGGGGAATTTGATGCTGAAACAGATTTTGTTTCAATAGGTTTGAGAGAAGTTGACACTGATAATATTTATGTGGGAGGCAGTCAATGGATTTATGCTGAAAAACCATTGCCAATTTTTGCACAAGGAATAGTTGTTGTTTTAAATCCTAATACAAAATTTGAGCTTGTGAATGTTTCAAAACGCGGAATTTATCTTTCAACACCGAAAATAGAAAATATTTCTTCAAAATCTTATTTTACAAACATGCCAGCTTCGCTTATAGCAGAATATTTAGGAAAAAAATAAAAGCAGGTTTATTCCTGCTTTTATAATAGGTCACTTATTTCTTTAATCATTTTTGATATTGGGTATGACGAGTCATATAAATAAGTTTTCCAGCCAAATCTTTTAGGAATTTCAAAGTCTTTTGATACATCATCGCCGATACAAAGAATTTCGTTTGGTTTTACATTATATTTATTTTGAATGTAATCATAATATTCTGGTTCATCTTTTAGAAACCCGATTTTATATGTTCTTTCAATTCCATCAACGAATGGCAATAATTTATCATCATTTTTCTTTGTTAGAATATTTGAGTTTGAACTTAAAATTAATTTGATATTTTTTGATTTTATAAATTTAGCAACTTCAAAAATATTTTCATTAGTTAGTTGCGCAGGGGTTGACCTATTTTTTAAAGTTTTAAAATATTCGTAAAGTTCAGAAAATATTTTTTCATTATTTATATTCAAACTTTTGAGATATTTGTTTGTTAAGTCGAAAAGATTATCGTCTGATTTATTGAAAATTCTATAAAAATTATTGACAATCTCTGCAAAGTCGCCATGAGTGATTTGCTGAATTTTGTCAAACTTATTAGACTTTTCTTCTTTGTAAATTGTGTTTCCTATGTCACAGATTACCAATTTTATAGACATCTTTTCTCCGTTTAATTTTGCTCTAATTCGCAATTATTCTTTTTGATTTTTTGTTTGAGTTTGTAAACATCTTCTTCGCTAACTTCTTCGCAGCCTAACGATACAGTATTTTTGTATGAATGGAAGTCTGTTCCGCCAGTTTTTAGCAAATCGTTTTCTTTTGCTAAATAATCCAAGTATTCCATTTGCATTGGCAGATTATTGTTGTAGCATTCAATGCCGTCAAGACCGACTAATTTAAGTTGCATTACTTTTTGTGCGAGTTCATCGTCAGTGAAAAATCTTTCGCCATTTTCGGTTCTAATTTTTGCTAGGTTAGGGTGAGCCCAAACAGTAACACCGCCATAAGCATGAATTAATTTGATAACATCTTGTGAATACAATTTTTTAATAGGTGAATATGCTTTTGCATCGCGACCGATATATAAGTTATACGCTTCTTTTATGCTTGAGCAATGGCCTTCGTTGGCTAATGCTCTTGCAATACAATTTTTGTCTAAGATACCACTTTTTGAGTATGCAAGCGTGATTTCATCAGCGGGCAGGTCAATGTTATAGTTAATTCTTAAAAGCCTTAATGTTTCAAGGCAAGGCTTAATATTGCTATTTTTATACTTAATTAAGTAGGCTTCAAGGCCGTCTGTGTCTTTTATGCCATATCCTAGAATATGAAAGTTCGCATGGTCACCTGCGTTAAATTCTATTCCAGAAATTAAATCGAGTTGTTTCTTTTTTGCCGCTTCTTTAAATTTTTCATAAGCTTTTATTGTGTTATGGTCGGTGATTGATATTGTTTCAAGTTTTAAGTCTTTTGATGCACGAAAAATATCATAAGGATTTAATTGTCCATCTGAAATTGTTGAATGAATGTGTAAATCATATTTTGCCATAAAGCCACCTTTTATTTTACTTCATTTATTAATTTTTTTATATTTTCTGTTGGCAGTTCGTAGAACGATAAATCGTCATAGACATTTTCAACTTCTGCGTGTTTATCTGAGCCAACGGTTGTGAATAAATCTAATTTTTTTGCTGCGTTTGAAACAGCGGTTTTATCAACATTGGTTGATTTAAAATTGTTTTCAAAAGCAACAAATTTGCACTTGCAATTTTTTAGCTGGTCCATGTGTTGTAATTTCGTTTCATTTGGGTGAGCAAAGATTGTAACGCCGTTTGTGTTCATATTAAATATGTTGACTTGTCCGTATTCGTCAACAGACAAAGAACCGCTTGATGGATAATCTTTGAAATAAGCATCGTCAACTCCGCGGACGCCCAAAATTGAAAGCAAGAATCTGCGATTGTCTTGAACATCTATATTTTCATATTTTTTGTCCAAATATTCAAACCTTGCATCTCGCATTACTTTTCTTTGTGTGCAAGTGTCTAAATTATTATAATACTTAACTCTTTCATAGACATCTTTTGTTGGAACATTTTTTTCTTTAAGTTTGTCTGCTAAATAGTCCACAAGAGGGGCGTAGTCTGGAATTGCAATTTTCTTTGATTTTAGATATTTTAAAAATTCTTTGTAAGATACTTTAATATCGTATTTTTCAAAAATTTCGCGCAAGGCAGGGCTTTCTTGAATCCTTTGAATTTGTATTTTTGCACGATTAAAATATGAATTATTCAACTTAATTAAATCTTTTTTTAACTCTTTATCAAATGGGTTAATAAAGAGTTTAACAATGTGGCACATTGTTTGGTATGCTGGAAAACTTACAGTTTGTTCAACGCCGGTTAGAATAATTGGAAATTCTGGCAACTGATTTTTTTTGATTTTTTTATAAAGTTCGTTAAAGACTTTAACATCGTCATGATCGGTTAAGGCTATTATTTTAAAACCCTTTTTGTTACATTCGTCAATAATAAAGTCCAAAGACTGTTTTCCGTCTGACGAGTGATTGGAATGAATATGTAAATCGACCAAGATTTTATTCACTTTTTCTTGCTCTAAAACGCGAAGCAAGTTGTCAATCTTGTTTAAACAAATTTGATTATATTTTTCCCAAAATTTGTAATTATTCATATAATTATTTTTAGCACATACCATGCAATTTGTCAACATATAATGATTTGCTTTATTTTTTACTTTATGCTATTATAAGTAATAAAGAGGTGAATATGGACAACATCAATCTTAACAATTATAAATATTTCTTTTATGTTGTTGAATTTCAAGGTTATTCAAATGCGTCTAACAAAATTATGGTTTCCCAACCTTCTTTGAGTTATAGCGTTAAGAAACTTGAAGACGAACTTGGTAAAAAATTGATTGATAGAAATAGCAGGAATTTTGTTCTAACAAAAGACGGTGAAGAATTATATCGCAAACTTAAAGCGGTTGAACAAATTTTATTCAGCGATGAAAACTTTAAACAAAAAATTGTTATTGGCTCTTTGAGAGGGCTTGCAGATACATATCTATCAAAAATAATAAACATATTTCACAAAAGATTTCCTGCTTGCAGGCTGGAAATTGTTATTAACGAATCAAGAACTTTAACTTCTATGTTTGATAGGCACGACATTAGCATTTTGTTTGACAAAAATAAACTTGAAGTATTCAATAGAAATATTGAAAATGTTTATTTGCGTCAATCAGAAAACTGTTTTGCTTGCTCAAAAGAATTTTTTGAGAAAAACAAAGAGTTGCTATCAAATGTTGAAACAATTTCAGATTGGCCATTAATTTTGCCTTTGGAATCTAAAAAAAGAAGATGCTTGAATGAATACTTCAAAAATAATGGGATATCGCCAAACAATGTTATCATGGAAATTCCAAATTCTAATTTGATAAAACAGGTTATCAAAAATTGTGATGCGGTTGGTTATTTTATGACTGAATCTATTCAGCCTGAAATTGATAGTGGCGAAATGGTTGTTGTAGAAGGGTTAAAAGATTTGCCAGCGGACGATGTGTATTTAATTTATGACAATGCAAATAGCAGTAAGTATATTTACGAATTTGTGAATGTTTGTGAAGAGTATTTAAAAAACTTATAAAAATAATTTATACTAACTATTAAATTTTGGCATATTCAGAAGGATAAAATGCTGATATAATAGTAATTGAGATATGGAAGAAAATCATAATATATTTAAAATTATTGATAGGAATGGAAATGTTTTGGAAAAGAATTTTGATTTTGAGTTGAATCAAGATGTTTTGTATCCAAACATTTTTTATTTTGAAAATAAAATTTATTTAGAAGAAATTCAAAATGCAAATGATTGCCGCAGAGTTGTCTATAGAGATATAACTTTGTTGAAAGATTTAATTTTGGCGGCGGAAATAGATAAGTTAACAGGATTTTATAATAAAAATCATTTAATGGCAAAATTAACAAGTTTGGTTAATAAAAAGATCAATTTTTCAATTATTTTTGGCGATATAGACAATTTTAAGAAAATTAATTCCACAAGGGGTCGTTTTAATGCAGATAAAGTTTTAAAAAGAATTGGTGAAATCTTTTTAAACGAATTTAAAAAGCCAGAACTTGTTTTTAGGTTTGGCGGTGACGAAATGTTTATTTTAACTCAGGAGCAAGATTTGCCTTTGCTTAAAGAGCGTTGTCAAAAAATCAACAATGGCATTATTCAAGATTGTGAAGCTTCATGCAGTTTTGGCATTGCACATTACAATTATGAGTTGTCAATAGAAGAAAACTTAAATAAACTTGACATGATGTTAAGCGAAAGCAAAGAAAATGGCAAAAATTTAATAACTATTGAAGGAGAGTAATGATGAATATTCATAATTATTCAGATGTTGAAATGCTGGCAGAAAAGTATAATATGCCTTGCGAAGATGTTTTGCTTATTGCACTTAATAGATATGGTGTGAAAATGGATTGTGAAGACAATCGTATTAGGTTTTACATGACACTTAACACTTACGATGATGAATTTTATTTCGCAGTCTGTGTAAACACATATCCAACTCCTTTTGAGATAAGAGATAAAGAATTATATTTGGCTGATAAATATGTTGGCAAAATTAATAAAATTGAAAAAGACACTTGCACAAGCACATATTTCCGCAAAGGGCTGAATGCTATGACTTTGAATTCGAATTTTAGAAGTCAATGCAAAGGCTGCAAGTTTTGCGGAACATATAGGTTGGAAAGCGAAGAAGATGAAGGGCTTATAACAGAAGACGCAATTTTGCGATATTTTAGAGTTATTTTAAAAGAAAACAATTTGAAAGATTTATCAAATCTTGAAAATATAACTATTTGCACGGGTTGTTTCCCTTCTGAATTAGAATTGGTTAATCATTTAATAATGCTTAAAAAGACTTTGAAACAATTCAATTTTGATGGCAGAATTTCATATATTGGTTCGCAACTTAGAACTTTCGAGTATTTAGATTTGATAAAAAAAGAAATCGGGAAATTCACTTTATACATCACAACGGAAAAATTTGAGGGCCGAGAACTTATTATGAGAAAGGAGAAAGCAAGTTTAACTCTTGATAAGAGTTTAGCGCTTGCTGATTATGCAAGAAGTTTAGGCTTTGAAGATTCATTTATGTATATTTTAGGCTTGGAAGAGTTAGATGTATTTGAAAAGCATTTAAAAGAATTTGAACCACATTTTAATAAATTTCCAGACATTCAAATTTATCAAAATTACACTTCCGAACAAGAAAATTATAGATGTGAAAGTGCGAAAGAATTTGAATATTATTTAGATGCACGAAAAATTGTTGAAAAGGTTTATCAAAATAATTCAGCGATGCCACAATCATGGGAAAATTATCGCAGTTTGTTTTATACGGCATATCAAAACAAACCATATAAATGCATAAGGAAATAAAAGTGAAAGATAAAAAATTTTTTGAAGATTGTTTCAAATTTGCAAATTATATAACTTTGTCTCAAAATTACTTAAATTCTTTTGTTAATTTTGATGAAAAATTGCAAATTTCAAATTTGAAAGATAGGTCGTTTGGACATTGGGGGGCTTGTCCGTCAATAAATTTTTTGTATCTTCATTTAATCAATCTTTTTAAAAAGCATAATTTAAAAGCGAACATTTTGGTTGGAACAGGACATGCTGGTTCAAGCGTTAGTGCTAATTTGTGGCTTACAAACTCATGGTTTAAAGTTGACCACAAATATCCAAACAATTTCGAAGGTTTGGGCGAGTTAATAAAAGAATTTGGAGCAAACATTCGTTCTGAGGTCAATCCAGAATATCCAACAACTTTATATGACGGCGGCGAACTTGGATATAGTTTAGCGTTTGCTTATGGTTATTGCTTAAATTCTGAGATAGATATTTTGCCTTGCATAATTGGTGATGGCGAATGTGAAACTGCAACGCTTATGGCAAGTTGGCAACTAAATAAAGTTAAAAAGTCTAACAAAGTTTTGCCTATAATAAATTTGAATAAATACAAAATGTGTTCGACTTCAACTTTTGCAAAAATGTCAAAGAATGAAATAAAATCATTTTTTAAAAGTTTTGGCTTTGAGCCGCTTTTTTGCTCAGTAAATCATAAAAATATTGAAAAAACACTTGAAAAAGCATATAAATTGTTAAAAAATGATAAAAAATCGCCAGTTATAATTTTTAAATCTAACAAAGGCTTGACAGGGCTTTGCGATGGAACTATCTCAATTGAAGGCAATATTTTATCGCATAAAGACCCACTTGCGAAATTGGCGGCTAATGAAAAAGTTGAAATTTTAAATAAATGGAAAGACAAATATAAGTTCAATTTAACTGAAAGCAAATTAAAAGAAATTTTCAATTTTTATGATTACGATTTCTTTGTAAGTGAAAAAGATTTGTTGCCAGTTAAATTAGAATGTGATGCAAATTTATCAACTTTTGAAAACTTGGAAAACTCATTAAAAAGTTTGATGCAAGAAAATAAAATTTTTATTTTTTCGCCTGACGAAATAAACTCAAATAAACTTGCAGGACTTAATTGCATAAATAAAAACATTTTAGAACTTTTAAGTGAGAATGTTTTAGAAGGTGTATTTCAGGGTTATGCACAAGCAGGCAACAACGGGCTATTTGTGACTTATGAAGCGTTTGCAAGCGTTTTTGTCAGCATGGTAAGTCAGTATCAAAAATACATTTACCAATCTGAAGTGGCAATGCGATGCGAAAAACCTAGTTTAAATTTTATTTTAACAAGCACTGCGTTTGAAAACACTTATTCGCACCAAAACCCAGAGTTTGTGTCAGCACTTTTATCTAAGAATTATGAAAATGTGCACTGCTATTATCCAACAAACTCAAATGCGCTTTTAAAAAATTTGAGCAAATGTTTAAATAGTAAAAATCAAATCAATGTTATTACAATTTCGAAAAATATCAAGAACGAATCAAATTTGAATAGGAACAGCAATGATGTTATATATCTAAATCGTTGTAAAAATGCAGATGTCATATATGCTTCAACAGGTGACTACTTGTTTAGTCAACAATTACGCATCAAAGAATTTTTGGACAAAAATCAACCTAATTTAAAAATCAAATATGTGTATATAAATAATTTAGATGTTTTAAAAGATAATAAACGAATTAAAAGAATATTTGGTTCAAACAAGGTTGTATATACATATATGGGATACCAAAGCGTTTTGAAAAATTTGCTCTTTGGAATATCAAATGACATTGAAATTTTAGGATATAAAGACAAAAGTATTAAGAGCACCAATATTGAAAACAAATTAAAAATAAACGAAATGGGTGACGAACAAATTATAAATATATTAACAAAAAAAAGAACCTAAGTAGGTTCTTTTTAATTTACATCATATAATTTGTATGCTTTTTCTAAAACGCTTGTAATGAAGTCATTTTTTGCTGCCGTATATTTTTTGCGTTCATCAGCATATTTTACAGAAAGTTCTTTTTTCAAATTTTCATATTCTTTTATGTATTCAGGGTGTTCAAGCAAATATTTTCTAAAATAGATAAATTCATTCCAGTATTCGCTTCCTAAAACTTGGATATGAATGTAATGGGTCCTGCAAGTTGTTGGACCTTTTCTTGCTAAAATTTCGCCTTTGTCTTCAAGCGAATTTAGCATATCGTAACCATGAGCCGCCAAAACAGGTTCTATTTTTTTAATTGTTTCAACATCATGAGCACCAATAGCAATGTCGATTATAGGCTTTGCACTTAATCCAGGAATTGATGTGCTGCCAACATGTTCAATTTCGACATCAAAATCTTTTAAAATGTCTTTCAAAATTTCTTTTTCTTTTTTGTATTCATCTACCCATGTTGGATCGTAAGGGTAAACGGTTACCAAACTTTTATCTAAACCAATCATAATTCACCTCAATAATAATGTATCAAACCTTTTCCATATTTCAAAATGATTTATTAAAGAATATATTCTATAAAAAAATTATATAGTTACCATAAAATTTAGGTATTTGCAAAAGAATTTCGTTGTGATATTATTTTTTTGAATAAATAAATTTATTTGAGAGGTTAATATGAAAAAGAAAATATTAATACTTGCTTTACTTTTAATGTTTATCGTTCCAGTTTTTTCATCTTTAATAATCAACTCTTCAAAAGTCTCGGCAGATACTCAGATTACAGTTTCTTATGAAAATGTAAATGGGCAGATCTCCGGGACTTTTCAAATTATAAATACTGATGTTGATAAAAGATTCAATAACAAGTCGAATGGTTGTTATGTTATTGATGTTAATGGCGGTATCTTAGAAAAGAACGGCATTAATATTATCTGTTATCCACAAAATTTTGGTTCAAATCAACAGTTTAAAATTGCATATACAGATTCAGTTAATAATGAATCAGTTTATACAATAACTCCAATGTATTCTAGTGGATATGTTTTAGATGTTGATAATGCATCTGCAGATGATGGCACTAGAATTCAACTTTGGAGAAGGAATGCCACAAGAGCACAAAAATTTATGTTTAGGGAAGTGCATGTAACATACAATGGAGAAAAGAAATTTTTAGGCTATGTGATTTTGACCGGTGCATCACAATATAAAAAAGCATTAAAAAGAGAAAATGGCAGAATATTACAATATACTTTGCCAACTGAATATAGCCCAGATTTCTATTGGGATCTTCAACAAGTTTTTGATGCTTATCAATACACAACTTCTGGATATAGATACTTTGATCAGCAACCTGGTGTGTATAGGGAAGATTTATGGGAAAAAACATCAAGATATGATGAATATGCAAATGCTTTTCAGATAGCGAACAATAATATTAGCAATATTCCCCGAATTGGTATAAATAGTAGAAATACTTATTTTGATTCTGCATCGATAAAAATAAGTCAAAGTGATTACATAAATATTTTAAATTCTTTGTGTTATGAGTGGACAAAGCGCGAATCAGGTGTTGCTTTTGGAACTTTCTTTGGTTATTTCCAATATGATGAATCTAATTTGATTTGCGGAAATTCATATATTGAGGGCGGATTAGGATGTGGACTTCTGCAGATAATTTATACAGATGCTTACGGGAAAACTCAAGTAACAAATAGGCGAGATTTTATGAATCGTGATGACTCGTTTATGTCAGGGAATTTATGGATTGATGGTAAAAATTACCCTAGTGATAGAATCTTTAATATTGATTTAAAGTTTGATAAAATAGGCGATTACACGATTAAGATATATTATAAGGTAAAAGATAAATATCTTGAAAAAGAATATAATTTTTCGATAATACCTTCAAATTATGATTGTGAAATTTTGACAAAAGAAGAAAAAGAGGAAGATGAACAGGCACTAGCAAATTACACTTTTAGTTTAGATAGCAATAACAATATCCAGGTTAATTACAGCGGCAGTGCAGAAAAACAAGCAGACACTCAAACTCTAATAAATTATGTAAGTGGTGCTTATCAGCAAACCAACGAAGCAGATAAAGTAAAAACTATTGAAAATTTTAAAGAAACGATAAAAAAATATAATACATTTAAAATAGCATTTTCTAATAAAGCGTTTTACTTAGATGCTTATGCCAACAGATATGTAACAATTCAAGAAACTGAGCAAGGCCCAACTGCGGTTGTATCAAATCTAACTTATCAAAAGTCTAACGCAAATAGTACAGATGGAATTTATCACTTTATTTCACAAAATATCTATTTTAGCAAGCAAGCATATTATAGAGTTTATATGCAAAGCATGCCAACAACTCAAGTTTTTAGAAATGCAACTTATGTTTATGCTAATGAGCATGAACAAATTGTAAATTATGCTTCGGATTATGCATTCATAGAAGTTAAGGAAGAATTCCCTTATACTCTTATAACAAAAGTATATTATGAGTTTACAGACGAGCAATTTGAGGCAATTTCAGACAAGTTTGATTACAGATCAAAAGACATTGTTTACAATACAACCAATTCTCCAAAATATTTAAAATTTACCGTGGAAGATATAGCGGGAAATAGAAATGAGATGTATTTATGTATACTGCCATCAAATGCACCTCATGTAAATTATGAAAATTTTAACAAATGGTCTTTAAAATATAATTACATAATGAATGGCTATGTTGCTGAATTATATAATTCTAATTTAAAAACTTATGAAAAACATATCTATTCTTCGTTTGACATTGCAAGAGAAAATGTATTTAAAAATATTATTGAAAATAAAGATATATGTAAGATAAATGAAGCGGGAAAATATGAAGTAACTTTTAAACCATTTACGGACAGTTTGGTAACATTCGATACTAACGAGGATCTCGTAAATTGGATGTATTCAAAGTGTGATGAAAATATCAAATATATTACAATAAATCCTAACGAATATAGTGAATATGTATTTGATGAACTTGAAATGCATACAGGAACAATTTATTTAGAAAAAGATTATTATTTTACATCGGACACAAATTTCCCGTTGTTTGAAAGTTATAAAATTAAGTTTGAATATTATTCTTCTAAAAATAGTAAACTTTTAAAATCAGGTTTTATTACTTATAATGGTGAATATAGATATGGTCAAACGCTATTTGAAATTTTGGCAGACAATCAAGATGATAACTGGGTTGATGGTTATGTAGAATTCACAGAATATAACATATCAGCTAATGCAGGTACTAAGTATGTTGGATACATAGTGAAAGATAATCCAACAATTAGAATTAGATTGCAAGAGGGCAATTATGTTAAGTATGAAAATGTTGACGATGTTGTAAATTTAGAATGTGAATTCTTTGAAATAGCAAAGATTTATAATGCGGCAACGGCAGTTATTGTAAATTATAATGGCACTTCTATAACTTTGGATAGCAACTACTTAAAAGATTATAAATTTAGCGAAACAGGTGTTTATAAGATTAAAGTTTTAAATACACATGGTTTGGAATATGAAATAAGTATCGTTGTTTCTAATTTAAACAAATATTTTACAGGAGTAAAAAATTTTGGCACAACAGATAGTGCAGTTGTGTTTAAACCAGACCAACTTGATTTTAAATGCTATATAAATGGCGAAATCGTAAAAAATATAAACTATGTAGAATCCGAAGAAGGTTATGTAATTATTTTTGAAGTTAAAGAAATAACTCAAAATATTGTAATTTTTAAAGACGGAAAAGTATTTAGTTTCATTATTTATGGTAATGTTGATCCTAATTTGAAGATTTATGAAATGTATAATGAATATAATTGCTCGATAAATGATATCAAATTAATTTATGCATCATTACTTGACAATTATATTGAGCTTGAAGAAAAAATAGACATTGCGAATGGACTCTTAATTAATAACTCACAAGATCCAATAGCATTTGCGGCAGCATGTGCTTCAATAGAGGAAGATTATAATGCAAACAAAACTAAGTACTTTATATTAAAAAATAAAGTTAATGACCTGAACGACTTTTTAGTAAAAATCAATTCAATTGAAAATCCAATTTTTAAGAAAAATGAAAATTATATTAAAATAAATGAATTTAAAACTTTAATGCTAGATGTTGATAAACTTTTCTTAAAGGAAGAGGAAGATTTTATTGAACTTGCAAAGAGTTTCTACAACAGTTTAGGTATTAAAAATGTAACAAATGAATTGGTTGATATATTAATTGAATACAATACAGCGAAGTTAACAAAAACTGTTGAAGACTATAATAAATTCGTTAACACATATTTTAATAGATATATTAATTTGTTAAATAACATTAATACAGATGTAAAAAGTTATTTTGATAAATTAAACAACTTTGCATATAGTGCAGAAGTTATTGAAAGATATAATAGTGGTTTTAATAAATGTGAATCTTTAATAGTTATTTTGGATAGTTTAAGTCAAGAACAAAAAGAATTTAAATTAAATATTTATAAACTTAACAAAAGGCTTAATAATCTAAAAATAGATTTTGACAATCCAATTTATAGGGCAAATGATTACCTAACATTAAAGAACACTTTTGATAATGTTGATGCAGAGATAAATAAACTTTCAAATTATGATATAAGTTCTATTTCAAACAAGATTGAAGGTTACATATTAAGTGTTGTAAATGCTACTTTTGATTATCACAACAAAGTTGTAAATGAAGACTTAGAAAAATTAAATTCATGTATCGCAAATTATGAAACGACAGCAAATAGAGACATTCCTTTCTGTCCGTATTCCGCAATTAAAAAGGCAGTTGACACTAAAAAGGCGAAAAAGAATGTTGAAAGTGTAAATGCTTGTTTAAAAAATAAATTGAATTTGCTAAAAACAGATTTAAAAGCATTAAAAACATTACAAGAATCTTTAAGCAATTATAATTGTGGTCAAAACTTAAAATGTGTGGTAAGCACATTGCAAAATCTAGTTGTTTCAGCTGAGAAATCTATAAACAAAGCAAATAACATATAGGGAGGAAGTTATGATAATTAATAAAAAGAAAAGAAATATTATAATTTCTGTAATACTTGCCATTATTTTATTAATCGCATCAATTTATGGACTTCTTTATTATCTTGCGGAACGACACAGAGAAAACTCGCAAGAAGTTTTAGCAGAAGTTGATAGTAGTTACACTGGATACAAATCATTTTCAAATCAAAACTTTAATAATGAAGTATCAAAAAATTCAAATTACACAATAAAAACTAATAATGATATTGCTGGGGACATTTTAGGTTCTTACACGACATCATTAAAAAACTTTGAATCGACTTCTACAAAAATAGAAATATTGGAAAGCTTAAATAGCATCGGGGCGATATATGAAAATATAAAAGTAAATGGGAATATCGTTTCAACCATATTGTATGAAGACGAATTTGTTTCGGAAATAAATTGTGATTATAGGCAAATTAGTTATGAATATGAAAATGGTAGAATTTATTCATTTAACAATAACGGCGAAATTAGTTATTACGAATATACGAATAATTTGCTAACTTCAATAACTAAAAACGATGAAATTGTTGCAATATTTAAATATAATGAGTTTAATAAACTTGTTGAAGAAAAATATCCTACATACGGAAAAATCTATGAACACACCAACATTGCAACAATTGAATATCAATATGATTCTACAACAGAAACAAAAATCATTGCTAGAATTTATGACTACTTAAATATGTCACCATATAAAATTACTCGCACAGAAATTGATAACCAAGGCACAAAATATAATGTTGTTTCCAAAGTTGAATATGATGGAAAAACTATTGAGTTTGAATACGAATATTTTTACAACAACATTCCTTACATTACACATGTAAAAGAAAATGACAACGACATATATTTGGGCTACTTAAATGATAGAGTTGTTTTAAAGATTGAAAACGGATACAAATATTCTTACTTATACTCCAATCAAGGTGAAATTGTTGGAGTCTTAGTAGGAAGATATAATGAAAGCGAAAATGAGTATGCTGAAAAGTTGGTAAGTTTAACGAGAGATCCGTTCAATAACATTATTGATGCTAAATATTTGGACTATCAGGGTTCGGACAAAAACTTGACATATTCGGAAGAATATATTTTCCAACAAGAATTTAATTCTTATGGTCAAAAAATTTATAATATCAACTATTTGCCAGAAATCAATATTGGTTTAGGATATAAATCAAGTATTGAGTTCGCAGAATTTGGTATTTGCTACAAAGATGGTAACTTGTTTAGCACACTTACCGGCGATTATCTTTTAAAACTTGATGCTGATAATTATATAACAAGGAAATTTGTTGAGGAAAAAGAAAGTAGACAAAATCCACTTTATTTAACAGTTTTAAAAGCAATAGTTGGCGAGGCTGTGCAGACTGAATTTTTAAATAGCCTTGATTTATCAAGTATTTCTGGAATGCCATTATATAATGATGGCAAACAAGTTGGTATTTCAAGTATATACACACTGCCAGCATACATTGATGAAAACAATGTCTTAAAAGGCGATTCACAACTTTATTTAGTAGCAAGTGAGCAAGATGCAAAAGATCTACAATCTGCTCAAAATTTACTTAAACTAGTTTTTGAGAATGAAATACAAACGTTTGTTTATATAGATGGTTTTTATCCTTGTTCAAAAGGTAATAAATCTGAGATAAATTTACAATTTATTTTCTTAAACAAACTCGTAACGGTGAAATATAATAGTTATTCATTAATAACATTCAATGTTAAAGAGAATTATTCAAGAAACGATTATTTAGAGAATAAAAATGTTATAAACTATGATACTGGCCGTTATGTTAGATATTTTCAATCTACTTTAAATTCAAATGAATATATTGAAAATATTGCATTAGCATCAGATATAACTTCTGCAGAAAGTTTAAACGAATTCTTTAACAGTATAGGGGTTATTGATACATCTGTTGGCCAAAGTTATATGAATTTAGAATTTGGTGACAAAACAGAATATACTCGTAGAGTTTTAGAAAATCTTTACAAACTAAATATCCCAGAATACGATCCAGACACACAATACATATCTACTGACGAAGAAGGAAATTTTATTGTTAAAGAAATTCCAGAAGATGCTAAATCTGAATTTGTTAAAGACGAAGGAATGATTTCTGCTGGCCGTTCAAGAATTATTAATGGTTTGTTAATGTTATTAGGTGTTGTATTATTGATATTCTCACCTGTTACAGGTGGTGCTTCATGTGCTGGCAGCTTAGTTCTTATTTGTGGACTTATTGCAACAGCGGCAGGTGCTTGGCAAATAGTTTGCGGCATAGCACAAGTCAAAAAGGGTTTAACCGGTGAGAGCCATATCATTGACGACTGGTTTCAAAATGACATGGAATTGTTCAACACAGTTTTGAATTGGACCGCCGCAGTTGGAAGTGCTGCCTTAATAATCGGTGGTATGGCAAAAACATTCTGTCATTGCTTCACGGCTGGAACGCAAGTAAAAACACCTAATGGTTTTGTCAATATAGAAGATATTAAAGTTGGCGATGAAGTTGTAACTTATGACGAAAAAAATGGTGAAGTAACTTATAGTAAAGTGCAACAAATATATCATAATAAAGTTGACTTGCTATATGACATATATTATAATAATGATTGTTTATCTGCCACTGCAGGACACAAATTTTATGTTGATGGCGCTTGGGTTGATGCGGAAAACATTAAACCAGGGCAAAAGTTAACAACATCTTCTGACAAAGAAATTGTCGTTGAAAAAGTTGTTAAACGCGCAGTTGATGGAATTGATGTTTATAACTTAAATGTAAATTCAACACATACATATTTTGTTGGAGAAGATGAAGTATTAACTCACAACAGTTGCATGCAAGGGACTAATATCGCCGGTGCAGATAAAACACAATATGTTGAAAAATCTCTAAACAATGTTGTCGCAGAAGCTCAAAATAAGGTTTTACAATCTTATGCTGCAAGAGGTGAATCAACAAAAGGTTTAATTAAATGGTTTAAAATTAGAAGAGATATTTGGAAAGAAGTTGGACAAATTCTTAGAACGAATGATTCTGCTCTTATTAAAAACATAATAAATTTCAATGATGTTATAAAAAAAGGCAGAGCACCAATAATGAATATTAATGGTTCACAAGTCCGAATTCAATTACACCATGTAGTATCAAAAGCCAATGACATGTTCAGAGTTGTGCCAATGACACCGCAAAATCATACCTTATTCCATGTTAGGTATGGATATCATTACAATAATCCAAAATTGCCATGGATAATGTTTGACGGTGGGCCACGCATTTAAAAGGAGTTAAAATGTTAAATTCAGAAATTATACAAACTATAAAAAATTTTGTAGCGGGAACCTTATCAGTTGATAAATTTAAAAAAATATGTGTAACAGATTCAAATTTCCGTGATGCTATAAAAGATTTTAAAGATATGAATATTGGTGACAAATATGATTACGATATGTTAAAAATGATTGATAATTGTAATTGGAACAATGCTACACAGCAATTTAAAATACAAATCATTTTCTCTGATATTTTGATTGATAATAATATTAAAGGTTTTCCTAAAACCGATTTATATTTTGACAAATCTTGCTTGTATGAAGATTTAATTCCAGATTGGCTTTCAGACGATGCGATGACTTATGTAGATGAGAAAATTATCGAAAAGGTGCCAGAAAATTTTTCTGAAAAAGATAAGAAAAAATGGATTAAACAACAAATCAAAGAAACATTTAAGTATGAAAAAAGGCCTCCAGAATTCGCTCAAGAAGGTGTTTGGCCACAAGATGAAGATGGTAAGTTCCTTGTATTTAGAAATCAGAAACAGAAAGGCGACTTAGTAACTTACACATTTGTAAATCCAAAAACAAAACAAGAAATTGAATGTCAAGAAATGTTTTAGTTTTAATAGCAAAAGTCCACCATTGGTGGACTTTTTATGTTAAATAGAATGTGCAGGTTGAAAGTTTTTTGCGCTTCAAAGTTAAAATTTTGCTATTTTCCATTTTAAATTTATAATTTGTGTTATATTTGCAGTTTTTGCAGTCAGTTTTTAAATTTTGTTTGATAGGACAATGTCGAAGCGTCATGTATGGGAAATTGACTCTTGTTGAGATATCGCTTTCAGCTGTTATGCATGGCAAATTGAAAAAGTTTGCACTTACCGAGTTATAAATATTTAAACCAGCACCAATAATTTTATTTGCTTTTAATGACATTGCATAATAGTTGTTTGCTAGTATTGTAATGTTTGTTTCATCAATGATTTTTTGAAGCAAATCTATATCTTCTTTTAGTGCAAAATTTGGAGTGTCCAAAATTGGAATTTTGTTTTGTGCTTTGCAGTTGTTTACAAAATTTAAAATATTTTTTATTGTGTAAATTTCAGGTGAGTATATGATATTTTGAAAGTTGCTTGAAAAATTAGCGTTATCCACAAATTCGAAGTTATTAAATTTTTTAACTGGAAGATTTATTTTTACGCGTGTTTTTTGCAAGTGTTGTTTATCATTTTTTGTTTTGATTGCGTAAATTTTATCATAAACATTTCTTCTAAATTCGTTTAATTGTTGTTTTGGCAAAAATGCGTTTTCAGTTTTAATGTTCAATTTTGCGTTAAAATACTCACTTTTTGCAAAATTTTGCGCGATTTCTTCGTTCGTAAGAGCATGATTAATTGCTGGTTGACAAATTGCGCCTTCAAGTAAGTAATCTTTATCTAGTTTAAATTTTGCCGTGATTGGTTTATTTGCAAAAGCCACAACCTGTATTGGAATATCAATCTTTTTAACAAATTCAAGCGTTTGTTTTTCTTGTTCGTAGTCGATTATCAAATTTACGGACAACCCATTTTCAATATGTTGGGTCGTGGTTGCACGATAATATCCAGGCTTTGTTTCTTTTAAATCATACATTGTGATTGTGTTTATTTCTTCAAAACCTTTAAAAGTTTTAATTGTAGATTTTGCATTTAATTTTCTATTTGAAGTGAAGAAAAATTCTGTAAAATTCTTGCCAGAATTAACTTTTTCAATTTTGCCGATGTTTATTCCTATGTGATTTTTGTAATTTGAAATTATTTTCTCATTGCCGTTAAAATATCCAGGCGTGAAGTCTCTATTAAAGGCAAGTTTTAAATCTTCTTCGCTAACTTTGCTCCCGTCTAATGCTTTGCGGTATGTTTTAGTTGCAACGGCAACATAATATGGGCGTCTTGCTCGGCCTTCAATTTTTATTGCATCAACACCAGCGTTTTGCAAATCTTGCAGTTTGTTAAGCATATTAAAATCTTTGGCACTTAAAAGATAGCCTTTGGCAAGCACTTTGTTATTTTCCAAAAATTGGTATGGCAACCTGCAAAGTTGTTTACATTTGCCTCGATTTCCACTAGCAGAGCATAAGTATGAACTTAAATAGCAGTTTCCAGAAAAACAAACACATAGCGCACCTTGTGCGAAATATTCAATTTCAATATCGCAGTTTTGCTTAATTCTTTTGATCTCTTCAAGCGGTGTTTCACGAGCCAATACCACGCGTTTAAAACCTAAATTTTTTGCAAAAATAGCGCCTTCTAAATTGTGAATAGCCATTTGCGTGCTGGCGTGCATTTCAATTTCAGGATAATTTTGATGAATTAAACTTGCAAGCCCTAAATCTTGCACAATAAAAACATCAACACCAATATTGTTTGCGTCAACAACTAAATCAAGCGCACTTTGAAGTTCGTCATCTGAAAACAAAATATTGACAGTTAAATGAACTTTAACGCCGTTAAGGTGAGCAAAATCGACCGCTTGTTTAAGGCTTTCAAGGTTGAAGCCTTCAATGTTTCGAGCGTTGAAATCTTTCACTCCGAGATATACTTCGTCTGCACCATAAAAAACAGCCATTTTTAGGCTTTCAAAATCTCCAGCAGGTGATAATAATTTCATTTTCATAAACTAATTATATTTCATTTGATGAATTTTTCAAAATTAAAAATAGTTCTAAACGATAATATATTTGATAATGAGTGCGCGAATGTGATATACTAAAATCATGAAAAACAAAACCTTAATGTATGGCATCATATTGGCAGTAATTTTCAACTTATTGTTTTTTGTAAGCCTAATTTTATGCTTGGTATTTGGCTTTAAAACCCCATACTTTTCAATTTTTATAACATTTTTGATTTTCGCATATCACATAGACATTCGTTTGATTATTGCCGAATTTGTTATTTTGGTTTTCAAAAAGAATCTAAATTTGCATAGTAAAATTTTCAAGGTCAGCGACAAAGATTTTAAATTTTTGTCTAAATTGAAGGTTAAAAAATGGAAAGATAAGTTTGTCGCTTGGGACAAAAGCCAGTTTGTGATAACTGACTTGCGAGATAAAAGCAAAGTTGAATTCGCACTTAGAAACAACATAACCGCGGAAATAATTCATTGGGCTTGCTTTTTTGTTGGTTTGTTCGCGATTTTAATTGGTTGTTTAATTTCGCCTGACGAGTGGTGGATTTATGTTGTGACGGCAGTGTTAACTTCGTTTTTGGCGGACTTGCCACCGATTCTAATTCAGCGATTTAATAGATATAGACTTCAACGATTGATTTAAAATTTTTGTTACATTTTTATTAATATAGATTTAGACCTTGCATCATCTGATGTTAAGTTTTGGGCAACATTGGCAACACTGTTGCCTTTTTTTGTTCAAATAGGTCAATTTTGGGTCAAAAATGTGCCGCGGACACAAATTTTTAAAAATTTTTTTAAAAAAATCGAAAAAAGTGCTCAATTTACTTGACATACCCCCCCCCC
>ERZ779643.296-NODE-296-length-45124-cov-7.442122_pt1 | contig 45124 bp, 41 predicted proteins | sample MGYA00511564_ERZ779643 | MGnify/ENA primary metagenome ERZ779643 (study PRJEB29588, sample SAMEA2147114) | human gut metagenome | biome: human gut; feature: human-associated habitat; material: faeces | place: Denmark | collected 2008/2010 ...
TTTACAACGGAGAAACGCCAGTTGAACTCGCTGACGCAACAAAGTTAATAAAAACAAGTCCTAACTTTTTTGGCACAAACTGGGTAGATGGTGGCGGGGCAGACGGCTACTTTTACTACGCAACAGGCACAACGCTAAACACATTTGCAAAATCAGCAACAACATTTGTAGATTTGTTTACAGACGGAGCGTACTTAGAAATTGCAGGTGAAGGCTTTAAAGGTTCTAACGACCTTGAAGGTGGCGGTTTTGTTGTAGGTGATACATCAATCAACAAGATTGAAGTTTATCTCACTCTTGAAACGCTCCAAGGCGATGCAGATGCAGCAGCCGAAGGCTGGAAGATTTCAAGCCAAGTTGACTTTGCCAAAGTTGACGAAGGTAAGATTGTTACATCAGTTAATGGAGATCCAGTTAACGAAAAATTAAATGTAACAATTAATGGCAATGAGTCAAAACTTGAAGAAGTTAAATTCCCTTATGGAGAAGAAACAATCTTAGAATTTGATAGTAAAAATGTTGAGTATGTGGAATTGACATACTCAGACGGAACAAAAAGCGATAGGTTCTATGAACTTGAAGCAAGTGAAAATTCTGCGACAAAATATTCTCAAATTCAAGTTAAAGCAAATGAAAATAAAAAAGTCACTGGCTATATAATAGGAACTTTTAGCGATAGCGAATATAAAGGATTTGGCTATTCAACAACTAGATTTGGTTATAATGATGAAGAAGAATTCATAAGTTATGAAATATCTAATGGTGTTTTGTTAACTGGTTATTTTGGCGATGATACTGTTTTAACAATTCCTTCAAAAGTAAAAGTTAGAACAAGAGATTTCAAAGTTAAAGTGGAAGGTTATACTAATTATGAATCATTTTGTGAAAAAGTAGATATTGATAAATTCCAATTCCCTTGTAAAGTAAATAATAAATATACTATTCAAAGTGCTGAAGATTTTGAAGGTTGGCTCCTAGATACTGTTGGAGGATTAACTGAAGAAGAATTTAGTCAGGAATTTAAAGAATGTATTATAACATACACAAATTTATGTGAAACGAGTAGCATTTTGTATGGCTATAAAAATGTTATTGCCGTTAGAGCTTTTGCATTTAGAGATAATAGAAAGATAACTGAAGTTACAATTTCTGAAGGAGTAACAAGTTTAGACGAAGAATGTTTTTCTGGATGTAGAAACCTTGATGTAGTTAATATTAAAGGAAATAAGTTGGAAACTATGAAGCAACTTGCATTAAGAGATACTAAATTGACAAAATTAGTAATAGACTCTATTACTCCACCAGATATTTCTAATTGGCAAATTGACTCAAATGAAAACACAAAAGTATATGTCCCAGCGGCATATTTAGAAGCTTATAAAACTGCATGGGGTATAACAGAAGATGGTATTTTAGGAACATTTTAAAACTAAAAAACTCCCGATTGGGAGTTTTTTAATTGTATAAAGTTGTGACAAGATTGGTGATGTCGAGCGATTTCTCGTCCGCGTTGATTTCGTTTACTTGACCTTTATTGAAAATGTAAGCTTTGCCGTAGAGCAAGGTTGTTTTGTCGACTTGCAAAATATATGTGCCGTCTGAATAGGCGATAATTGGTCTAGTGTAACTATTTTCCATGGCAAGTTCAAATTGAGTTACGCCGTCAACTTGTTCGCCGATAATATCGTGAATATGTGGGAAAATGTTAATTTTTGTAAGTCCAAGGCCGTTGATATATCTTTTATAGTTCTTGTCTAAAACTTCGCCTTCTAGTTCGGGTTGGGCATATACGATGTCTGCACAATTCATGCTGCCAGCACTTACGCCGCAAATTGGGACATTGCAGTCTTTTAAAAGTTCTTTTAGATTGATTTTTTCAAAAAACTTGTTTTGAGTTGGCACATGTCCACCGCAAAGGAAGATAAAATCTGCATTTTCAATGAGTTTTTTTGCTTGTTTTTTGTTGCGGCCGTCTAAGACTGTATAGTTTTTGAAAGGAATGGTCATATTCAGACTTTCAAAAGTTAGATTTGCATACATATCAGTAATTTCGTGGTTTGTTTCATCGCTGCAAACAAACAGGAAGTTATCATATTTATTAATATATTTTTTCAAATTGTCCAAAAGTTTGTTTTTATTTGCTATAGGTTGAGCAATGCGATTTCCGTTTTCGTCTTTATAGTATGCTTCCAAACTGCTTGTTAAAAATAATGCTTTCATAGGCTTTCTCCATTTATATGATAACACAACTCAAAATTTAGTCAAATTTTATTGTCATTATTTGCAAAATTATTGTATAATCAATGTAATTGGAGGACGAATGACAGATATTGAGATAGCAAGAAATTATAAGATGCAACCAATTAATAAAATTGCGAAGAAATTGGGGCTTAAAAGCGCCGATTTAATTTGTTATGGCGAAAATAAAGCGAAAATTAAATTGTCGATGGAAGATTTGCAAGATAGAAAGAGCGGCAAACTTGTTTTGGTGACGGCGATAAATCCAACGACTGCTGGAAACGGCAAGACGACTGTATCTATCGGGCTTGCAGATGCTCTTTGGCTTTTGAAAAAGAAAAGCTGTTTAGCGCTTAGAGAGCCATCGCTTGGGCCAGTTTTTGGCATGAAAGGTGGAGCAACTGGTGGCGGATACAGTCAGATTGTGCCTATGGAAGACATAAATTTGCATTTTAACGGCGATTTTCACGCTATAACGAGTGCAAATAACTTGCTTGCAAGTTTGATTGATAATCATATTTTTCAAGGCAACGAACTTAATTTAGACAGCAATAAGATATTTTTTAAACGCTGTTTAGATGTCAACGACAGGGCACTTAGGAATGTAATTGTGTCGAATGGTAAGAACGAAACGCCAAGAGAAGAACATTTTACAATCACTGCGGCAAGCGAAATTATGTCGATAATGTGTATGTCGAAAAACTTGGAAGAGTTGAAGATTAGGCTTGGAAACATATTGGTTGGATTAACAAAAAGCGGCACTCCTGTGTTTGCAAAAGATTTGAAGGCTGAAAATGCGATGGCAATTTTGCTTAAAGATGCGTTAAAGCCAAATCTTGTTCAAACGCTTGCTGCAACGCCTGCGATTGTTCATCTTGGACCATTTGCAAACATCGCTCATGGCTGCAATAGTGTTGTTGCAACAAATATGGCGATGAAACTTGCTGATTATTGCGTAACGGAAGCGGGGTTTGGTGCGGACCTTGGTGCAGAAAAGTTTTTAGATTTCAAATGTCGCGAAATGGGAATTAAGCCAAATTGTATTGTTTTGATTGCGACAATTCCAGCATTAAAATTGCATGGTGGAGAAGATAAAAACAACTTAAAAATTGCAAATTCAAATGCAGTAAAAGAGGGTTTACAAAACTTAAATGCGCATATCAACATTTTAAAAAATATATACAAGTTGCCACTTGTTGTGACTTTAAACAAATATACAACAGACACAGAGCCTGAAATTGAAATTGTTAAAAATTTTGTTGAAGAAAAGGGCTGTGAATTTGCTGTCAACGAAGTTTGGGCAAAGGGCGGAAGCGGTGCTGTTGAACTTGCTAAAAAGGTTGTTGCTGCGTGCGAGAAGTCAAATGACGACTTTGAATTTGCCTACGATTTAAATGACGATATAAAAACAAAAATTGCAAAACTTTCTCAAAAAATTTATGGCACAGCAAAAATAAACTACACCGAACAGGCAGAAAATTCAATTAAGGAAATCTGTAAGTTAGGTTTTGAGAATTTGCCGGTTATAGTTGCAAAAACGCAATATAGTTTATCAGACAAAGCCGAACTTTTGAACGCTCCAAAAGATTTTGAAATCACTGTCAGAGATTTGGAAATTAGGTCGGGTGCAGGTTTTATTGTGATTTTGTTAGGTTCTATGTTGTTAATGCCTGGTTTATCAAAGAACCCAGCCGCAATAAATATGACTATTGATAATAACGAAATTATAACAGGTTTATTTTAGAAATTTAATTCCGCATGAACATTCGCAGTCGCTGCATGACATGCGGTTTTTTATTGTAAACAAAACGATAATTCCAACCGCGCCTATAAGCGGGTAGGAATATCGAATAATGCTTTCAAAGCCAAATAAACTTAACACAAAAACAAGAATTGCCGAAAATATCAAAGATAGGAGATTTGATTTAACTTTCAAGTGAACACTTTCTTTAAATGAATAAAATGTTGCGAAAAGAGTTGTTAAAATGCAAAGCAAGATAATAAATGAATAGATATATCCCACTGTTGGGTGAATTAAAAACGCGATATAAACAATAGGCATTTCAGCAAATGGCAGGCTATTATCGTTTATGAGCAATGCAATGATAATCAATACAATTATTAAAAAGATAATAAAACTTGTGATAATTGCAACTTTTTTGATGTTTTTTTCTTTTATTTTTGTTCCTAGATTGATTGCAATTTTGCTGTTGACCATTAAATTGCAAGCAGCGTATAGAATTGTCGAAATTGTTAAAAACGCTAAATTTGAGATGTCAAATGAGAATGTGAAATCAGAATGCGGTGAAGCGGTAAATGAAAATGAACAAACTAAAATTGTGGACAGAATAATAATCGGAACTAAGATTTTATTTATTGTAATAAGCCATTTTAAGTCCTTAGACATTATTATCAAACTTAAAAGCACAATCAAAATTGACCACAAGTGGAATTTTGAATTGTAAACAATATCGTTAAGCAACGATTCTGCACCGGCAAGCATTGTTGCAGAAAAAATTAAAAATATGATTGCACAGATGCTTTCAAACACGAAACTGGTTTTATGTTTTTGCAAAAAATTGGGCTTTTTTTGGAGCATTTGACCATATTTTAATATCTCTATTAAGCCGTAAGCGAAAAGTATAAAAAAAAGAAAGGCGTAAAGAATGCTGACAAAACCATATTGTGCAAAAAAGATGACAACTTCTTGCCCACTGGCAAGTCCAGCACCAATCGTTGCACCTAGTATTAACATCACACCGCCAAATACGCTGGTATTTTTATTCACATAATAATATATTAAGCAAGCAAAAATACTATTACTTTATTAAAAGTAAATATTTTTATAAATTTAATACAAAATAATGTTATGAAAAAATCGCTATTAATTATTTTAATGTTGACATTTTTTTGCACTTGCATTTGTGCAATAGTTTTGCCACAACCTGCATATAAAACAGGTTTTGATGCTTTAACTAAAGAAGAACAAAAACTTTTAAATGATGCTTTTGAAGAAGAGAACTCAAAACTAAATGATGTTTTAAATTACACCGAAATTTTAAACACTGTTAATAGCGTTTCAAATCTTGATTGGTTTGATGTTGTGAACAATTTTTTCACCAAATATGAGTTGACGGCAAGGGTTATTGATTGTAAAACGAAAAAATCGTATCAGGTGATAAGAGTTGGCGGCTACAATCATGCAGATGTTCAACCAATAGATGCAAAAAATACGGCAATTATGAAAAGTATTTATAATGGTGAATGGAGTTGGGTTAGAAGACCTGTTTGGGTGGAAATTAATGGTTCTTATGTTGCTGGGTCAATCAACGGAATGCCTCATGGTTACACACTTATTGAAGGCAACAATATGGACGGACACACTTGTATACATTTTCTAAATTCAAAAACACATGGAACAAAACGAGTAGATGAAGCACATCAAGAGGCAGTTGCTTATGCTTATGAGCATAAAGCAGAACTTTTAGAATTTCTGCTTGAAAATTTAAATAAGTTGTAATGTTTAAAAAAATTTTTTATGTCGATAATATAACATCATAAAAATGGAGGAGTTATGAAAAAAATTTTTAGTTTATCGCTTGTTTTAGCACTTGCACTTACAACTTGTTTTATGTTTATGGGCTGCACAACTGAAACGATAAATGTCAATGTGGTTGAACAAGCACAAGCGAAGGCAGAAAAGTTGATTTCAACTTATTACGACAAAAAAGAAGGTTCTGAGCTTCCAAAGCCAGGCGCAGAAAATTTCTATGTTGAAATAAGTTCCGACTTTGATACAAATGTTGAAGTTGTCACAATCAACGGAACTGGTCACACATTGTCCGAAAAAGTAAAGTATAGCGTGGGAAATAACAACTTCGTTGAAACATCTGCTTGGATGAAAGACGGCGGTAAGTTATATGTTGCAGCACCAACTCTTTATGTTGAAGCAAAAAGTGGCGTAACATCAATTGTTGTTGGCAGCAAAGAGTTTAAAGTTACCGTTTTTGAAAATGCAGGAACACTAGTTATGGACAGTGTAACAGTTGTTGGAACAACAACAGGTGCAACAGCAGAAAAAACAACAAATGACCAAAATAAAATTGTTGTTAAACACACAAGAACGAGCGGGAAATCGGCTGTTGGTTGGACACTTTCACAAAACGACAAAAAAATTCCAGCAGGCAAGTATGTGTTTACGAAAAAAGTGATGTCAAATTCCAGTGCAGTATCTTACGGAGTTGATGTAACAGTTGACAGCGAATCAAAAGGCTATTCACAAGCTCTTTATAATTATTGGCTAAATGGAAACATTTCTGAACCAGTAAACAGAACGATTGATTACACAATCGCAATCCCAGGTTATGGCAATTTGAATTTTGATATTCAAGTTACAGAAGCTGTTCCACAGGCATAAAAAATTGAGGCTTTTGCCTCTTTTTTTTGTATTGACAAAGCCATAATTTGTTGTATAATAAAACTATGAGAATTTTTACAGGTATTTCAGGACGAATTAAGAGAGAATACAACTTTAAGTTGACGCTTGCAAAATTGCCTTCGCATAAATTTTTGTGCACAAGAGCAGTTAAGATAGACAATGCAACAGTAAATAGGCTTATTAACTCGCCAAAATATTTGGTTAAATCTTTGATTTTTAGAGATGAAACAACAAATTTATCAGAAGATTTTGCCAAATTAAACGGCTTTGAGTTTGGAAATAACACATATTATAAAGAAAATTCCTGCGGTATTTATGCTGTTAAAAATAAAATTAATGGGGCAGATGTTGTTGAAATGTGCCTTATAAAAACTTTTAGAAGGCCAGATTCAATTTCCGTATCGCTTTATTACATTCCAAACGGCGATATCAGAAATATTTGCTTTGTTGCAAGAGTTTGTCAACATCAAACAAACGAACATAGAAACACAGACGGCAGCGTTATTGAACCAGGTCAAACTCATTTGCATATTTACACAGAAGAATATTTCAACAAAATGTATAAAATTTATGGAAATTCTGACACCAAAAAGTTGGCAGAAAAACTTCAATCGCCAGATGCAATTTTGTTGCCACAATTAAAAAATCAAGATGAAATTGTAAATTATGCAATGAACGCATTTAATGTTACAGGAAAAGAACTTGAAGCATTTGCCGAAGACGAGCAAAGAAAGGGTTATTTCATCAATAAAGACGGCAAATTTGTTAAAGGCTTGTCAAAAGAAACATTAAAAGACAGAATGGGCGAAGGTATGGAATAAAAAAAGCGAGATTTAATCTCGTTTTTTTATTATTTATTAGAATATTCTTCGTAGGTGCATTGTTTGTCTATAATTTGAGTTGGCGAAATTATATCTATAATTCTGTTTGCAACTGTTTCAACAATTTCTTGGTCGTGGCTGGCAAACATCATAACACCTTTATAATTTATCATGCCTTTGTTAAGCGCGGTTATGCTTTCAAGGTCTAAGTGGTTTGTTGGTTCGTCTAAAAGCAAAACATTTCCTGCTTCAAGCATTGCTTTTGCCATCACACATCTAACTTTTTCGCCACCAGATAGAACATTGACTTCTTTTAATGCTTCTTCGCCAGAGAATAACATTCTGCCGAGCCAACCGCGGATAAATGTTGCATCTTGTTCTTTTGAGAATTGTCTGAGCCAGTCAACCAAATTTAAACTGCAACCTTCAAAGTATGAACGATTATCTTGTGGCAAATATCCAACTTTAACAGTTTTTCCCCAGCGGAATGAACCACTATCTGGTTCTTCAAGCCCCATTAAAATGTTGAAGAGAGTTGTAACAGCCAAACTATTTGACGAAAGTATGGCAACTTTATCGTCGTGATTAAGTGTGAATGACAAGTTTTCAAAAAGACCTTTTTTTGTTAATTTATCAACCATTAAAATTTCTTTTCCGAGTTCGTTTTCATATTTAAAGTCGATATATGGGTATTTTCTTGAAGATGGTTTGAAATCTTCAATAGTTAATTTTTCAAGTTCTTTTTTTCTTGATGTTGCTTGTTTAGACTTTGATGCGTTTGCGGCGAAGCGGGCAATGAAGTCTTTTAATTCCTTTGCGCGTTGTTCAGCCTTTTTGTTTTGGTCTTTTGCTTGCCTTGCAAGAAGTTGACTTGTTTCATACCAGAAATCATAGTTTCCTAAATAAATATTGATTTGACCATAGTCAACATCGCAGGTGTGAGTGCAAACTTTATTTAAAAAGTGCCTATTGTGGGAAACGATTATAACTGTGTTTTCGAAATTTAAAAGATAGTTTTCAAGCCATCTTGTTGTTTTAAAGTCCAAGTTATTTGTTGGTTCGTCTAGTATCAAAATATCTGGATTTAAAAATAGCGATTGAGCAAGCAAAACTTTAACTTTTTGTTTTGGGTCAATGTCTTTCATAAGAGTGTTATACAAACTTTCATCTATACCAATTCCAGATAAAAGTGTTTTTGCTTCTGCTTCTGCTTCCCAGCCACCAATTTCAGCATATTCTGCTTCTAGTTCCGCCGCCAAATTGCCGTCCGCTTCTGTGAATTCTTCTTTTGAATATAATTCTTCTTTTAGTTTTTCAATTTCAACAAGCCTTTTGTGACCTAAAAGCACTGTTTCTAACACTGTTTTATCATCATATTTATTTTGGTTTTGTTCCAAAACTGACATTCTTTCTTTTGGGTCTAAAATTACTTCGCCTTTATTTGGTTCTATTTCGCCAGTTAAGATTTTTAAGAATGTTGATTTTCCAGCACCATTTGCGCCGATAATTCCATAGCAATTTCCTTTTGTAAATTTTAAATTTACATCCTTAAAAAGCACTCTGCCACCAAATTGGAGCATAACATTGTTTACTTGTATCATTTTTTCTCCTAAAACTTATAATTTTTATGGCATTATAACATATAGAAAAATAAGTTGCAAGTTTTTAAAAAATTATTAGGATAAATTTTGTTTTAGTGTTATTATATAGTCAAATAAAGGGCAATTTGCCCACTACTAATTGGGAATTATTATGAAACAAAAAAAATATTACAACCACAACTTTGATGTTGGGCTTATTTCTGATATGGGTCAGAAATTAAATTTACATGAAAAAATCGTTGAACTTTTGTTTTCAAGGGGTTTTACAACCGAAGAACAAATCAAAAGTTTTTTATTGCCAAGTGAAAGTGATTTTATGTCACCATTTGGTCTTTCAGGTATGCAACAAGCGTGCGAGCAAATTAAAAATGCACTAACAAATAATAAGCGCATTTTGATATTTGGCGATTATGATGTTGATGGCTTATCTGCAACTGCAATAATGATTAAGACATTTGAAAAGTTAAATAAGAAAGTTGACTACTATTTGCCAAATAGATTTATTGACGGATATGGCTTAACAAACATTGTTATAGATAAAATAAAAGCAAAATATAGTCCAGACTTAATTATCACAGTTGACTGCGGTATTTCATGCAAAAATGAAGTGGAATATGCTAAAAGTTTAGGAATAGAGATGATTGTAACAGACCATCATGAGTTGCCAGAAGAAATTCCAAATTGTGTTGTTATAAATCCAAAGATAATAAATCAAGTGTATGATTTTCACGATTTATGCGGAACAGGCGTTGCTTTTAAGATAAGCGAAGCACTTTTAGGTCATGAAATGGCATCAGAGTTTTTGCCTATTGCCGCTATTGCAACTATTGCTGATATAGTAAGCCTAAAAAGAGAAAATAGGGCGATTGTTTATTATGGCTTAAAATTATTTGAAAAGCATTTACCAGCAGGTTTAAAAGCGTTGCTCTCAGATAATAAATTAAGTGTTAAGAATGTGTGCTCAACTGACATAGCATTTAAGATAGCTCCAAAACTTAATGCAGCGGGAAGAATGGGAGAAGCAAGCGAATCTCTTAAACTTATTCTTGCTAAGTCGCCAGCAGAAATAAAAACGCAAATAAGTAAGATAGCGGAATATAACACAAGAAGGCAAGTTGTTTGTAACGAATGTTATGCAGATTGTATTGAAATGCTTAAAAACACAAATCTTTCAAATGAGCGTGCGATTATTCTTTATAACAATAAATGGGATCATGGCATTTTGGGGATTGTTGCAGCAAGGCTTGTTGATGCTTATAATCGACCTACATTTTTATTTTCGGAAGAAGATGGCGTTTTAAAAGGCTCGGCTAGGAGTTTGCTTGACATAAATGTTCACGAACTTTTATCAAGTTGTAGTGATATTTTAGTCACTTATGGCGGGCATAAAATGGCGGCGGGCTTAACACTTAAAAAAGAAAATTTTGACGAGTTTACAAAACGCGTTAATAGTTTCATATTTGCTAATGTGTCACCAAAAGCATTTGAACCAATTTCTTATTATGATTTAGACATTGATTTGAACGATTTAACTGATAAGTTTTTTGACGATTTGCAACTTTTAGAGCCTTTTGGCTTGGATAATTCAAATCCACTTTTTAGAATTTGTGCTGACAACGCAATGATTTCTCCTCTTAAAAATTTTAATCAACATTTTAATATCACATTTTCAAATAAGCTTGGATTGATATATTTTAATTGTGCAGACAAGTATTTTGACTTGAAGTTTGCTAAAAACAAACATTTTGTTTTCGAACTTCAAAAAGAGCGCTATAAAGGTGCTTTTAAAGGTATTGTTAAATATTTTGAAGGTGATTACGGCTTTGATAAGTCATTTAAAAACGATTTAGATGCAATAGAACTTGAACAATTAAGATATTTAAAATTTGGCAGAGAAATTGATTTAACTGAATACGAAGAAAGTGAAATAATAAATCTTGTTTCAAATCAGCAAAATCCTTTTGGAACAATTTTTGTAAGCAACAAACTTGCAAATTATAACGAATTTATCAACAAATATTGTCTTGATAACATTTATGAAAAATTTGTTTTTAACAATTATTCTAGTGGGGGCTTTAATGCTATTTGTTTGTATCCAACAGATATAAATGTTTTTAAGGACTATGTAAAAGTTATTTTTTTAGAACCTGTTTTAGATAAGTCATATCTTGCAAAAATTTCGCAAATTTCTAACGCAAAAATTTACATTCCAAAAAATGGAACATTTGATAAAAAACTGCTTTGCGGTGTTGATACAAGGCGAGAAAAAATAGGTGATTTTTACAATGCGTTAAAGAGTTTAAACGAAAAAAGTTTTGTAAACGAACTTCATGCTTATAACAGAATGTTAAAACTCAAACGCACGGCATTTAAGAACTTTCATGCTTATTTGATGATTTTTGAAGAACTAAATCTGATAACTGTTGACAATACAAACGGTTTTGCTATTGTCTTCAACAACGATTGTAAAACAGATTTAAAAAATTCGAAAATATATAATTATCTAAATTTCTATGCAAATTTGTTTAAAAATAACGATAAAATCACAAAAAAGAGAGATAAAAATGAAAATTCAAACTAATTTAGAAAAATATTTGAATGATTATCAAGAAGTGGCAAATTTGTTTTTTCCAAATTTTGAAAATCAGGACGAACATTTGATTAAAATTGATTTTTTAAATTCAGGCAATGGCTTTGATTTAAAAGTTTCTTTGGACGACAACGAAAAAACATTTCATTATGATTATGTAACTTCTCAAAAGAATGTCGAAGATAAAAAATGGAGCAAGATTTTTCTTTATGATGCTTTGTCAAGTTTTACAGGCAAAACTTTTGAGTGGGGCGCTTTAACTGGTGTAAGACCAACAAAAATTGCATATAAACTTTTAGAGCAAGGCACGCCAGAATTGTTTTTAAAAGAAGAATTAATGAAGCAATATAGACTTTCAGAAAATAAAGCAATGCTTTTGAAAGAAACAATCAAAAATCAAAAATGCATTATCAAAAACGATAATCTTGTTGATATTTATGTCAACATTCCAATTTGCCCATCAAGATGTAAATATTGCAGTTTTATTTCGGCTGAATATAATGCTGTTCAACAACTTGTTCCAAATTACATTGAAGCACTTAAAAAAGAAATTGCAAGCGTTAAGAAAATAATACAAAATAAAACATTGATTGTAAGGTCAATTTATATCGGAGGTGGCACACCATCAGTTTTGTCTGCTGAGCAACTTGATGACTTACTCTCTGAACTCAATTTCAATGTCAATGAATTTACGGTTGAATGTGGCAGGGCAGACACCATAACGCGCGAAAAATTACAAGTGTTAAAAAAACACGATGTTACAAGAATTTGTATCAATCCGCAAACATTTGTTGAAAAGACTTTAAAACTTATTGGTAGAAAACACACCGTAAAAGATGTCTTAAACGCTTATGCAATGGCATTGGAATTTGGATTTGATATTAACATAGATTTGATTGCAGGTTTAAGTGGTGAAACATTTACAAACTTTAAAAAATCAATCAACTATGCTATTGAAATGGCGCCACAAAATATTACAGTCCATACACTGGCATTAAAACGCGGTTCAAACTTGACAGATGAAAAGATTGTCAATCTTCAAAAACACGAAAATCTAACTTCGCAACAAGAACTTGAATTGCATGAACAAGAAGTCAAAAAAATGATTGATTTTGGTCATAAAAGATTGTTTGAAGAAGGTTACAAGCCATATTATCTATACAGGCAAAAAAACACTCCACTTGGGCTCGAAAATGTTGGCTTTGCGCAAAAGGGTAAAGTTTGTATTTTTAATGTTGATAGCATGGAAGAAACTTGCTCGGTTCTTGCTTGTGGAGCAAATGCTGTTTCAAAACGAGTTTTTAGTTTAGAAAACAGGATAGAAAGATGTGATAATGTTAAGTTTTTGAACGATTATATGTCGCGTTTAGATGAAATGATTGAAAGAAAAGAGAAATTATTTTCATAATCAAAATGATTAAATGAAAATTTTTGTTGTTATGATTTTTTGCTCTTGACAAATGATAATCTTATGATATAATAAAAACATACAATCCCTTTCGACCATTCCGGATTTGTTATAAGTGGGAATATTTTTAAAAATCTTCTTATGAATGGCAATATTAACAAACAATATTAAATTGGCTGTGTTATTATTGTTATTAAAAGGAGGTTTTTTTATTTTTAACGGCCGAAAAAATAAAATTTATTAGGAGAAATAATATGAAAGTATTAATAGGAACAAAAAATCCAGGGAAGATTGAAGGTGCAAGACGAGCACTTAGAAATTATTATGATGAATTTGAAATTGAAGGAATTTCAGCACCATCAAATGTTAGCGACCAACCAGTTGACGAAGATATTTATTTTGGAGCGAGAAATAGGGTAAACAACCTTATTAAATATGCAAAAGAAAACAATATTGAAGCCGATTACTACATGGCTGTGGAATCTGGCATAACAAATAGGCTAGGTAAATGGGTAATTACAAATGTTGCGGTTATAAAAGATAAAAAGGGTTATGAAAGCATCGGAACAAGTGCAAGTTTTCCAGTGCCAAATAAACATGTTGAGAATATAATTAAAAACACTCTTGGCACAGTTATGGACGATTTGTTTAACGAATCAGATTTAAGAAGCAGCACTGGCGGAGTTGGTTTGTTAACTCATGAAGTTATTACAAGAATTGACCTTAACACGCAAGCATTTGTTATGGCTTTAACGCAATTTGTAAATAAAGATATTTGGCGCGATAACGATTTGTCAATGTAATCATTTTAAAATTTTGTATTTATGAAAAAATCCAAGAATTAGTCTTGGATTTTTTATATGCAAATTTTAACAAAAGCATATTTTTAATAATATTATGTCAGTAAAGACAATAGGAGAATTTATGCGAAACAAAAATTTAATTAAATCGGGAAATTGTAAAAAATGCGAAATAAGTTTATATCCTAAATGCGATGATTTCAAAAGCGAAACATTGCAAACTATAAGTGCTGGAATAACTGGTGCAACAGGTGCGACAGGCCCAACTGGTGCAACGGGGCCTATTGGTGTGACTGGCCCAACTGGTGCAACTGGTGCAACTGGTGCAACAGGACCAACAGGAACGCCTGGAACAGTTGCGAATTTTATTGAAGTTAGGTCAACTAGGTCAATCGAACCAGAATACGAAGCACAAGTTGTGCAAAACCAAATTGATGACACTGTGTTTTTAGATTTTTATATTCCAAAAGGCATAACAGGGTCAAAAGGAGATAAAGGAGACACAGGTCCACGAGGCTTACCAGGTGAAATTGGAATTAGCGAAGTTATAACGATTGATGGAACAGAAACGGTTGAACCAAATGAAAAAGCAGAGGTTCAAGATGATTTTGATAGAAATATTCATCATTTGACTTTTTATATCCCAAAAGGTGAAAAAGGACAGATAGGCCCACAAGGTCCAAAAGGGGAAAAGGGTGAAACAGGCGTGGCGGGGCCTCCTGGGTTAACGCCTAATATAAATGCAACAATTTATAATTCTGCTGAACAAACCATTTCTAATAATTTTTCACTTCTTATGCCCGAGAATTTAATAAATAATAATTTTACAATTCAAGACAATGGTTTAACTGTCCCAACAACTGGCACATTTTTAATATCTTTTTCAATAAACAACACAACAGATGCAGCCGCTGGCGATTGCATTGGAGTTGCAGTAAACAATGTTATTATTCCTGCATCAAAAAGACCTATAACCACAACAACAAATACAAGTGCGACTTTTGTAACGATTTTAAATAAAAACGATGTTGTGACGCTGGTTGCTAATGTAGCACAAAACCGCACGCTGACTGCGTCAGGTGCACCTAGTTCCATGTTGTCTGTTATGATGCTTGCTTATTAATTATTCTGCTTCTTTAATGCTGAGTTGAATTCTTTTCTTTGGCACATCAACTCCGATGACTTTAACTTTAACTTGGTCGCCAACTTTTAGCACTTCGCTTGGCACTTTAACATAATTTTTGGAAATTTGAGAGATATGAACTAGTCCATCTTGATGAACACCAATATCAACAAATGCGCCAAAATCAATTACATTTCTAACAACGCCGTCTAAAATCATACCAACTTTTAAGTCTTCCAAACTTAAAATATCGCTTCTTAAAACTGGTTTTGGAAGGTCATCACGAATATCTCTGCCGGGTTTTAAAAGTTCGGAAACAATGTCGTTAAGTGTTATTTCGCCAACATTTAATGATTTTGCAACTTCTTTTTCGCCTTTCAATTTTATGAGTGTTGGTAGTGTGGCAATTTCGCCATTTGCAACATCTTTTTCGTCAAAATTGAAGATTTTTAATAATTTTTTCGTTGCTTCATAACTTTCTGGGTGAACAGAAGTGTTATCTAAAATTGTTTCGCCGCCAACAATTCGTAAAAAGCCTGCGCATTGTTCATACGCTTTTTGACCGAGTTTTGGAACATCTAAAAGCTCGGTTCTATTATTGAATTTTTTGATTTTATTTCTGTATTCGCAAATGTTTTTTGCGATTCCGCTGTTAAGTCCAGATACGAACGAAAGTAGGCTAGGTGATGCTGTGTTAAGGTCAACACCAACGCTGTTTACGCAGTCTTCAACAACTCCGTCTAAAACTTCTGTAAGTCTGTTTTGTGGCATATCGTGTTGATATTGTCCAACACCAATACTTTTAACATCAATTTTGATAAGTTCAGCAAGTGGGTCTTGAAGCCTTCTTGCGATACTAACAGCACTTCTTAATGATACATCAAAATCTGGGAATTCTTGTGCACCAAGTTTGCTTGCACTATAAACAGAAGCACCCGCTTCATTAACCATTGCATAACTAATTGGTTTGTCAATTTCTTTGATGAGTGAAGCAACAAATATTTCACTTTCCTTGCTTGCTGTTCCGTTTCCGATTGCGATGACATCAACATCATATTTTTTGATAAGTTCTTTTAATTTTTCTTTACTTTCTTCAATTTTGCTTTGTGGTGGGGTAGGGTAAACAACTGTTGTTGCAAGGCACTTGCCACATTCATCAATCACAGCAATTTTGCAGCCTGTTCTATACGCTGGGTCAAAGCCTAAAATCACTTTGTTTTTAAGTGGTGGAACTAAAAGAAGTGGTTTTAAATTGACTTCAAACATTTTGATTGCTTGCTCGTTGGCTCTATCAGTTAAATCGCTTCTAATTTCTCTTTCAAGCGAAGGGAAAATCAATCTTTCATAACTGTCTGCAACACATTCTTTTAAAATATCCGCTGTTGTAGAGTTTTTGATAATAACAAAATCTTCAATAATTTTTAAGCAGTCTTCATCAGCAACCAAAAGTTTAACTTTTAAGCAGTCTTCATTTTTGCCACGATTAATTGCAAGAATTCTATGGGAAGGTATTTTCTTAATTTCTTCTTTAAATTCTTTATACATTTCATAAGTAAAAGCATTTTCTTTGCTTTCGTCAAGAGTTGTTGAAATAAATGCTGTTTCATTCATAAAAAATCTTAATGCTTTTCTAATTTCTGCGTTGTCGGAAATCATTTCTGCGATAATATCTTTTGCTCCATTTAAAGCATCTTCGGCTGATTCAACGCCTTTTTCTTCGTTAATATATTGTGCAGCAAGTTCTAAAATATTTTCCGTTGTTGTTTGTGCAAAAATAATGTCTGCAAGAGGTTGCAAACCTTTTTCAATAGCCACAGATGCGCGAGTTTTGCGTTTTTGTTTGTATGGTCTGTAAATATCTTCAACTTCTGTTAAAGTTTCTGCTGCTGACAAAGCATTTTGAATTTCTTCGGTCATTTTGCCTTGTTCTGTGATGCTGTTTGAAACTTCTTCCTTGCGTTTTTGTAAATTTTTTAGATAATTCAATCTGTCGTTAAATTCTCTTAAAACTTGGTCGTCACAGCAGCCTGTCAATTCTTTTCTATATCTTGCGATGAAGGGAATTGTGTTTCCTTCCTCAATCAAATTTATAATGTTTTTGGAATAGTCATATCTTATGTTAAATTCCTTGCTTAATTTTTCTGCAAAATCCATTTTGTAACCTTCTTTTATTTAAAATCACCATATTTTACTAGAATTTAGAAAAAACAGCAAACAATTTTCAAAATAAAAACCGCGATTTTTGATATGCATCATTATGCATTTTTCCTTATCAGTGAAAAACTTGCCATATCCATTCTCATGATTATTTGTGTCGTGCTACCGCGAGTATAAACGATGATTTTCAAAATGTGCTGCATTACAGCATACGCAGAAAAAAAAAGAGAGACTGCCTGAGGCACTCTCATGATTATTTGTGTCGTGCTACCGCGAGTATGAGCGTCGATTTTCAAAATGTGCTGCATTACAGCATACGCAGAAAAAAAGAAAGTGCTAAGAGCACTTTCTTTTTTTCTTGGTGCTCCTATCAGGATTCGAACCCGAACTAATGGTTCCGAAGACCATTGTGCTATCCATTACACCATAAGAGCATTTACTTTTTGTTTAATATATGTATATTTTAGTAGATTTTGTAAATTTGTCAATTTTATTTCTGCAAAAAATTTTCAATTTGCCTTTATTTTATTTGACAAATTCAATTTTGATAGTTAATATAATATTGTAAGTTTAGTTGAAAAACTAATTAATCATAGATTTTATTAAGATAAATTTTAAAAATTTGAGATATAATTTAATAAAAACATTTTAATTTTTTGTGAAAAACTCGTTTTTCAGCAAATTTATAATCTATTTTTTGACGGAGTGAACTATGAACATAATGAATTTATGTGCAGTTTCAACCGTTGCATTTGCTTTATCCGTTGTTGCGGCTGTTGTCGCCGGATTTGCAGTTGGATTTGTTGTTTATTATTTTGTTGCAAAAAAGAAATTAGGCAATTCAAAATCAAATGCTGTTAAAATTATTGAAGAAGCGTATGCAGAGGCTAAAACTGCAAAAAAAGAGGCTATTTTAGAAGCAAAAGAAGAAATTCATAAACTTAGAATTGAGTTCGACCAAGAACAAAAAGAAAGAAGAAATGAACTTCAAAAGCAAGAAGAAAGGTTGTCTCAAAGAGAAGATTTCATCGAGAAAAAAGAACTTGGATTAGATAAAAAACAAGAACAAATTGATGAAATGAAAGAAAATCTAAATGCAAGAAATTTAGAGATAGACAAATTAAAAGAAGAAGAACAAAATGTTTTAGCATCAATGAGAAATGAACTCGAAAAAGTTGCTAGAATGACAAAAGAAGAAGCAAAGCAAACATTGATTGCATCAATGGTTGATGATGCAAAAAGAGATGCTGCAAGAACAGTTAAAGAAATTGAAGAAAATGCTAAAAATGAAGGCAATAAAAAAGCACAAGACATTTTGGCAACTGTTATTCAAAAATGTGCAACTGATTATACATCAGAAATCACAGTTACAACTGTTCCACTTCCAACAGACGAAATGAAAGGAAGAATTATTGGTCGTGAAGGCAGAAATATTCGTGCCTTAGAAGCAGCAACTGGTGTTGATTTGATTGTTGACGACACGCCAGAAGCAATTACAGTTTCTTGTTTTGACCCTGTAAGGCGTGAAGTTGCAAGAACTGCACTTGAAAAGTTAATTTTAGACGGAAGAATTCACCCAACAAGAATTGAAGAACTTGTTGAAAAAGCGCAAAAAGATATTGATGCGAAAATCAAAGAAGCAGGTGAAAATGTCGTAAGCGAAGTTGGTATCTATAATTTGCACCCAGAACTTGTTAAAGTTTTAGGCAGATTGAAATATAGAACAAGTTATGGTCAAAATTGCTTGAAACATAGTTTGGAAACAGCATACATTGCAGGATTTTTAGCAAGCGAACTTGGTGCTGATGAAAAAATTGCAAAACGAGGCGGACTTCTTCATGATATCGGCAAAGCATTAGACCACGAAATTGAAGGCACTCATGTTCAAATTGGTGTTGAACTTGCTAAAAAGTATAAAGAAAGCCCAGCAGTTGTTCACTGCATTGAAGCTCACCACTTTAATGTTGAATTTCAAAGCGTGGAAGCGGTTATTGTTCAAATTGCAGATGCTATTTCAAGTTCTAGACCAGGCGCAAGACGCGAAACCATTGAAAGTTATGTTAAAAGGCTTGAAAAACTTGAAGAAATTTCAAATTCATTTAAGGGTGTTGAAAAATCATTTGCCGTTCAAGCGGGCAGAGAAGTTAGAATTATCGTCAAACCAGAACAAGTGTCAGACGATATGGCTGTGTTTATGGCAAAAGATATTGCAAGAAAAATTGAAGATGAAATGGAATATCCAGGACAAATTAAGGTTAATGTTATTCGTGAAAGCAGATTTGTTGAAACAGCAAAATAACAAAAATAAAAATCCATCATTTGATGGATTTTTTTATGCAATAATAATTAAATTTTAGGTTCAAAGTTTTCAAAAATGATGTTGTCGCAATATTTTACCACACGCATATATTCTTCTTGGGAGCGAACAGTCCATGCGAGAAGTGGAAGATTATTAAATTTGCGAACATATCTGTTTGGAAGATGTTCTGCTTCATAAGCAATAAAGTTTGGTTGAGCAACTTTGTTTAAAAGCATCTTTTTAAGAACAACTTTTTTGACTAGTGACAATTTATCTTTTTTAAAGAATGCAGAAAGTTGACCGCGCAAAATTTCTGGTGCATTTTCTTTAAACCATGAAAGCACATAAGGATTGAAACTCATAATTGCAAATTGTCCTTTATAGTTTTTCAAGATTTCAAGTGTTGCACTTTCAAGAGAACCGACTTTAAGGGTGTTTTTTACTTCAATAATTATTGGTGTTCTGCCATTAATTAAATCGAGCGCTTGTTGGAATGTTGGAATTGTTTCCTTTGTTCCTTCCAAGTAGCAAGCGGATAAGTCTTCCGTTATCAAATTTTTTAAATATCCGTCTTGACCAGTCATTCTCGACAAAGATGTGTCGTGAAAAACAACAACTGTTCCGTCTGCAATTTGTTGAACATCAAGTTCTATAACATAACCTTTTTCGATTGCCTTTTCAAAGGCTGAAAGTGAATTTTCAGGGCTTTCTTCATCGTGCAAACCGCGATGAGCAACATATTTTTCAACTAGCCAACTTTTAAAAATATCCATATTTACCTCGTCATTAATATAACATATTTTTTTTGTTTTTGTTAATAATTTTACACTTATAAATTAAATAATATGTTTAAATAAGAAAATTTTTAATTGATTTTGAAAAATGCTTGATAAAATATTGATTATATTTTATAATCAGTCTCATGAGTTCAAGAAAGGATAAAATTCGCAATTTTTGTATAGTTGCTCATATTGACCACGGCAAAAGCACGCTTGCAGATAGGCTGCTTGAAGAAACAGGAACGATTGCCAAAAGAGATATGGAAGACCAACTTTTAGATAGCATGGATTTGGAGCGTGAGCGTGGAATCACAATCAAACTTACGCCTACAAAAATGAAATATACACAAGATGGCGAAGAATACACACTTAATTTGATAGATACGCCAGGGCATGTGGACTTTACTTATGAAGTTTCGCGTTCTCTTGCTGCTTGTGAAGGGGCAATTTTGATTGTTGATGCTGCACAAGGTGTTGAAGCGCAAACGCTTGCTAACACATACTTGGCACTTGATAATGATTTGGAGATTTTGCCAGTTATAAATAAAATTGACCTTCCAAGTGCAGACCCTGAAAGAGTTAAAAAAGAAATTGAAGATGTTATTGGTTTAGATGCGGAAAATGCACCTCTAATTTCTGCAAAAGATGGCATTAACATAAAAGATGTTTTAGACATGATTGTTGAAAAAGTCCCAGCACCAAAAGGGGAAGAAAATGCTCCTCTTCGTGCGCTGATTTTTGATAGTCTTTATGATAATTTCAAAGGTGCAATCTGTTTTATTAGGATAGTTGATGGTTCGGTTAAGGTTGGCGACAAAATTTTGATGATGGAAACGGGTAAAACTTTTGATGTGACCGAAGTTGGCTTCTTTACACCACAAATGCAGCCAGCAGATATATTGCAAGCAGGTGATGTTGGATATTTGTGCGCAAGTATAAAAAATGTTTCAGAAACAAGAGTGGGGGATACGATAACTGATGCAATTACGCCAGCACAAAAAGCACTCCCAGGCTATCAAACTGTTAAACCTGTTGTTTTCAGCGGTATTTTCTTGGTTGATGGTTCAAGATATGGCGATTTGAAAGACGCACTTGAAAAACTCAAATTAAATGATGCATCACTTACTTTCACGCCTGAAAATTCCATGGCACTTGGCTTCGGTTTTAGATGTGGTTTTTTAGGTTTGCTTCACATGGAAATTATAACGGAGCGTTTGGAAAGAGAGTTTAATTTAGACCTAATCACAACTGCGCCAGGAGTTTCTTATAATGTTTATAAAACTAATGGCGAAATGCTTGAAATTTCAAACCCTTCAATGCTGCCAAAGCCAACTGATATTGACCATATCGAAGAACCAATGGTCAAAATTCATGTTTTAACGCCACCAGAGTATGTCGGCGCGATTATGGATTTATGCCAAGATAAACGCGGTCAGTATTTGGATATGCAATATTTAGATAAATTTAGAGTTAGAATGGATTATAAATTACCGCTAAACGAAATGATTTATGATTTTTTTGATAGCCTAAAATCTCGCACTCGCGGTTATGCAAGTTTGGATTATGAATTTATCGGATTTGAAACAAGCGACCTTGTTAAATTGGATATCTTACTCAATGGTGAAATTTGTGATGCACTAAGTTTAATTGTTCACAAAGATAAAGCATATTCGCGCGGCAGAGCGATTGCTGAAAAACTTAAAGAAGTTATTCCAAGACAACTTTTTGAAATTCCAATTCAAGCATCAATCGGAAATAAAGTCATTGCCAGAGAAACAGTTAAAGCAATGAGAAAAGATGTTTTGGCAAAATGCTATGGTGGAGATATTTCAAGAAAGAGAAAACTGCTTGAAAAACAAAAAGCGGGCAAGAAAAAAATGCGTCAAATTGGCTCTGTCGAGTTGCCAAGCGAAGCATTCATGTCAATTTTAAAAATAGATGAAGATTAAGGTTAAACGATGAAGATTTTCCCAGATGTAATTACAACTAGTTATATAATATCTCAAGTTTTGGGATTTGTTTCGCTAATTATATTATGTGTGGGATACTTTTTAAACAAAGATAAATTGCTTTTCACGCAAATTTTAGGCAATGGCATTAATGCAGTTGCTTATTTCTTGTTGTTATCTTTTGTGGGCGGAATTGGGTCAATTTTGTGCACAATAAGATGCTTAATTTTTTATTTGTATGACAAGAAAAATAAGAAAATTCCAACCAATGTTTTCTGTTTAATTATATTAACTTTTGTCGCTTGCGTTTGCATAACATGGCAAGGTTATTACGACATATTTTTGATTTCTTGCTATTTGTTATTTACAATCAGTTTGATGTTTAAAGATGAACTTTTAATAAAAATTTTACTTGTTGTTGCTCTTGTGCTTAGCATAACATACAATGTAATAATCATGAATGTTTTTGGTTATATAAGAAACGGAACTGAACTTGTCTCTGTGATTGTTGCTATCGTTGAAATTTTGGTGAAAAGGAAAAAGATGAAGCATGAATGACTATTCAATTTATGTTCATATTCCATTTTGTTGCAGTAAATGTTATTATTGCGATTTTTGTTCGTTCGTTGATAATCAAAAAAATATAGATAATTATTTTGTTTTATCCGTTATTACTTCAGTACTTACTATAATATGTGGTATTGTTCTAATTATTAATCCTAGTATATCTGCAGTTATGATTACTACGATGATTGGAATTGTCGTTTTAGTATATGCTGTATTTGATATAGTAGATGCTTTCATATTAAAACATAGGGTAAAAGAAATATCTAAATATTTTGAACAATTATTAAAATAGTACTTCGGTACTGTTTTTATTTAGTATTAATACTGATAAACTTAAACCCTAAGAACATAAACTTCAATTTTTTGTTTTCTATGTAAATATTTTGTAAAATCCACATTATTTTAATTAAAAATATTACTTTTATGATATCATTATTATAGGTGATTACATATATGAATAATGAAATAAGTAATGGTTGGATAGACATTATATCTAAAATGTATAAAGACTTACATAATTCAGAAAGAGTTTTGCATGTTTCAAAAGAATCTGATAAAAAAAGAGAAAGATTACTTAATTATTTTAGTAGATTAGAAGAAATACATAAGAGAGTATCCGAGAGTAAAAATAAATCTGATGAAAAGTTACTTAAAGGCTTCTATTACGATTTATATGTAATAAAACCTGAAAACATACCTGAATCCTATTTTCAAAATCAAGTTAAACTTGCTAGGGAAAGAGGATATGGTAATATTAGACTAACTAATGAAGATAGAAAAAGAATGACTGTTCAAGTTATCGAAGACCAAAAACATTCTTTAGATAAGTGGATAGAATATTTTTTATATGATGAAGAAAGTAAATCTTATGAAATGTGGGAAAAATACTGGGTATTTCAAGGACTACAGAATTTAGGCAAATATGATAAGGAAACCAGTAAATTTAGTAAAAGAGATAAAACAACAGTATATCCTTTTCCTCCGGTAGAAAGAGAATATATTTTTACCACTTTAAAACTAATGGAAGATTTTCTTAAAGATAAAAAAGGCGAAGAAGATATTAAGCAAGCATTAAGTACTGGTAATTTTAAACTTTTATATGAATATGTTATTAAGCAAAGCTTTTTAAAAGGAGAACATCAAAGTAATAGTGATGATGGTAAATGGATTAAATACGAACAAGGAAGTGATTATAATATTTTAAGAGATTCACTTCAAGGCTATTATACTGGTTGGTGTACTGCGGCTGGGGAGAACTTTGCCAAAGACCAGTTAGCAGGTGGAGACTTCTATGTCTACTACTCATTAGATAAGAATGGTGAAGCAAAAGTACCTAGAATTGCTATTAGAATGAATGGTAAAACTAAAATCGGAGAAATTAGAGGTATAGCAGATAATCAAAATATGGAACCTGAAATGATGTCTATTCTTGAAGAAAAACTAAAAGAATTTCCTGATAGAGATAAATATCTAAAAAAAGAAAATGATATGAAATTACTTACTTTAATTGATAAAAAGGTAAATGATAATATTGATCTTACTCTTGAAGAACTTAAATTTTTATATGAAATAGATGGTCAAATCATAGGTTTCGGGTATGGAAAAGATCCTAGAATAGAAGAAATTAAAAGAAAAAGAAATGAAAGAAGAGATTATAGTCTTATATTTAATGTTAAAGAAGAAGAGGTTGCTTTATCACAAAAAGAATGGCTAAATAATCCAAAAAAATTTAAAGCTCTTCCGGGTAATATAGATTTAGGCTCTCTTACTAGTGCTGATGGACTTGTTCTTCCTCAACATGTTGGTGGCAATATATTTTTAAGACATCTTACTAGTGCTGATGGACTTGTTCTTCCTCAACATTTTGATGGCGATATATATTTAAGTTCTCTTGTTAGTGCTGATGGACTTGTTCTTCCCGAAAGTATTGGTGGTAGTATAGATTTAAGTTCTCTTACTAGTGCTGATGGGCTTATTCTTTCTCAACATGTTGGTGGCGATATAGATTTAAGATCTCTTGCTAGTGCTGATGGACTTGTTCTTCCCGAAAGTATTGGTGGTAGGATAGATTTAAGTTCTCTTACTAGTGCTGATGGACTTATTCTTCCTAAACAACTTGGTGGTAGTATAGATTTAAGATCTCTTACTAGTGCTGATGGACTTGTTCTTCCTCAACATGTTGGTGGCTATATAGATTTAAGATCTCTTACTAGTGCTGATGGACTTATTCTTCCTCAACATATTGGTGGCTATATAAATTTAAGCTCTCTTACTAGTGCTGATGGGCTTGTTCTTCCCGAAAGTATTGGTGGTGATATATATTTAAACTCTCTTACTAGTGCTGATGGGCTTATTCTTCCTCAACATGTTGATGGCAATATAGATTTAAGTTCTCTTACTAGTGCTGATAGACTTGTTCTTCCTCATGATTTTAATTTATTTATGCTATATTGTCCTTATTATATTGGAAAAGAAATTATGAATAATCCTGATAAATATTATATGGCTCCTACTGAAGATGATAAAAAAGAAATAAAAAGATAAACTTAAAATTGAAGACTATAGGCTTCAATTTTTTCATTAAAGACCTTAGGCTTTAATGATAGTAAAGAGATTACAAGCTCTTTACTAAACACTATAATATTTTATATACATTTGTTTGATTTTTTTATATTTTCTATTTACTTGATATTAAATATATGATATACTCTAAATATGGAATATGGAGGTATAAAAAAATGTTGGATTATATAATTATAGGACTACTTATTGTAATAATTATCTTAGTTATTATAGCAATTAGTAAGAATGTTAATGAAGGAAAAATTACTGAAAGAATTGGTAATTTAGAAACTACTACAGTTAAAGAGTTATCTAGTTTTCAAATAGATATAATGAAAACAATGAATGATAATTTTAATGGATTAAATGAAAGAATGGAAAAGAAACTTAGTCAAATTAATGATAAAGTTAATGAAAGATTAGATGATAATTTTGCTAAGACTAATAAAACATTTACTAATATATTAGAAAGATTATCTAGAATAGATGAAGCACAAAAGAAAATTGATACTTTATCTACTGATATTGTTTCTCTTCAAAGTATTTTAACTGATAAAAAGAGTCGTGGTATATTTGGTGAAATTAATCTTAAGCATATTCTTGTTAGTATATTTGGTGAAAGAAATGATAATGTATATAGACTTCAGTATACTTTTCCTAATACCACTATTGCGGATGCAGTAATATTTGCTCCCGAGCCATTAGGTACTGTTGCTATTGATTCAAAGTTTCCTTTAGAACACTATCAAAAAATGGTTGATAAGAATCTTTCTCCACTAGAAAGAACTGCTGCGGAAAAAGAATTTAAGGCTGATGTTAAAAAACATATTGATGCTATTAGTTCTAAATATATTATTCCTGGTATTACTTCAGATCAGGCTATTATGTTCTTACCTGCTGAGGCTTTATTCGCCGAAATTAATGCTTATCATAGTGATTTAGTTGAATATGCTCATAGAAAAAGAGTATGGATATGTTCTCCTACAACATTAATTAGTACATTTACTGTTATTGAAGTTCTTCTTAAGAATATGGAAAGAGATAAATATACTAGTATAATTCATGATGAACTTAATAAGTTAGGTGTTGAATTTAGTAGATATAAAGATAGATGGGATAAGTTATCTAGAAGTATAGAAACTGTTAATAAAGATATTGAAAGTATTCATGTTACTACCGATAAGATTACTAAAAGATTTGATTCTATTAGTAGAGTAGAAATTAAAAATAATAACGAAATTGAGTAAGTAAAAACTCTTAATAATATCTATTTATTTGAATATGTTTAAATGAGGGATATTATGGTAAGAGTTTTTTTCTTTTTACTTGGATTTGGTTTTATGGTTATTGGATGTAGTTTTATTATTTTATATCTTAATTTAATGTCTATGGGGTATAATTTTTTGAATTATGTTAATTTTATTGTTAGAAGATTTGAATGTTATTTTAGTATTATCGGTCTTATTATGATGATTTTATCAATGACTATTAAAGGAGAAGATAAGAATGAATTATATTTATGATATTGTACTTAATTTTAATAAGGAATATTATTCTTTTTATGAATGGAATAGAAAAGATAATATTATTAATGTTAAGAAGATTCCTCTGTTTCTAGTAGATAATGAATGTTTTAATATTATGAAATATGATAATGTCTGTGTTAGTAAGGATTTTATTAATGTTATTAGGGATAAAACTTATACTTATACCAGAAGTAAACTTGGTCCTTCTCTTCTTATTTCTAATGAGAAAGAAGTAATAGCTATTATGTTTAATGAAAATGGTAACTTAATTAAAAGAAGTAGTCTTACTCTTGATGAAGAAGAAGAGGTACTAGATGAAATTGTAAACAATGAAATATACAATATTCCTATTATTAAACATACTAAAGTTAATAATGATAATGTTACTAGAAGTATTAGAGAAAAGAGAAACTTTCTTCTAAAATATATTAGTAATGAAAAGAATGATATTAATTTAAAATATTTATACTATGATTATTTTGAGAAGGATGAAGATAATATTAAAGATATTAAAGATAAGTTAATTAAAGAAATTAAAAATAATTGGAATAAAAGACTTAATAAATTTTATGATACAGCAATTATATTTAGTAAGATTAAGAATTAATTGTATAATATAACTATTGAAAATAATTAATGTAAATGATATAATATTATATGCGAGGTATGTTTTTATGAAAAATGATGAAAATAATAATTTGTCAATTCTAGAAAAATATGATAATCATAAACTTGAAATGAAAATTATGGAAGATAAAGAAAATTTTGACCATAATAAAGATAAGTATCAACTTAGGATTGCACTAATTTCTTTAATTGTAATGTTTGCTTTAATATTAATTATTTCATTAATTGCTTCTTTGAGTCCTGATAAGAATCCATCTTTGGAAAAATATAATACTCTTAGATTAGGAATGACATATGAAGAATGTAAAAATATATTAGGGTCAGATGGTCATATTGTTGATGAGGACAATAATGCTTCTACATATGTTTGGTATGATGGTTATTGCAGTGAAAATTGTCCTATTATTATACAACTTAATTTTAAAGATAACAAATTAATTAGTCGTACTGAAAATGGACTTAAATAAGTATTTTTGTATTTTAATATTTTATTTATATATTTTCGATTATTATTTAGTAAGATTAAGAATTAAACTTATATTTATTTGTATAAAAAAAAGAAAGTTTTTACATAATTATAATAGAATATTCGCAGATATTCACTTAAGAAAATATTTATTTATTTTCTTTTTTTTGATATACTTATAGTGGAGGTAACCTAATATGGATATATTTTGTAAAATTATTAATAATGAAATACCATCATATACAATATATGAAGATGATATTGTAAAGGTATTTTTAGATGTTAACCCTAATAGTACTGGCCACTGTCTAATTGTACCTAAAGAACATTATCAAGACTTCTTTGATATTGATAAAGAGGTACTTAATCATGTTTTAGAAACTGCGAAGATTATAGCAAATAGATTAAAAGAAAGACTAAATTGTGACGGTATTACTTTTGCTCAAAATAATGGCCTTGGTCAAGATGTTAAGCATTATCATTTACATCTAATTCCTAAGTATCATAATGATGATAAATTATCTATTGAAGAAGTATATAATAAATTAAAGTAGGCAAATGTCTACTTTTTTTGATATGAAAAAACTATCCGAAGATAGTTTCTCTAATATAAATATTTTAATATAAGAAAGCATTTCCTAATATGATAGCAAGTAAGATGTATAATACAATAACAATTAATAAACCATTATTGCTTTTATGACTGCAAGTGCTGCTGCAAGAACTATTTCCAGACATTATAATGCACCTCCTTTAAATTATATCCAAGCGCCTAGTATGATTATTAGTAGGATAAATAGTACTAATACAATAGCAGCACTAGATCCAGTACCGCATCCACAGTTACCCATAATACATTCCTCCTTTTTTTCTATTCACAATATTTTATGGAAAAATAAGAAAAGTGTGCTGTACTTTATAAACAATAAAAAAATAAAATTAAAAATTGTGGTAATTTGCCCATATTTACAAAATAGCCTTGTATTTTTAGCCTATATTTGATATTATATTAGTGTATCTTTGAAAGGAGAATGAAAAATGGCAAAGAAAAAACAAGAGACAAAAAATAATAAAAAAGAAAAGAAAGAGGTAGTAGTAAAGGAAGAGAAAGTAGTTAAAGAAGTTCCTAAAAAAGAGTCTAAAAAAGAATCAAAGAAAGATACTAAAAAAGTAAATAAAGTTAATGATGATAAAGTATTTAAAATGCTTGAATTCTTTGATAAATATAGACTTGCCATTTATGGAGCAGTTGGTGGTATATTAATTACTGTATTAGTAGTTGTTATTATATGGCCTGATAGAATTGCTACATTAAAAGATGGTACTCAACCTGTTGCAGAAATTGATGGTTATACAGTAACTGCAAATGACTTATATGAAGATATGAAAGATGTATATTCTATTAGTTCATTATTAGATAAGATTGACAATAAAATTCTTGAAGAAAAATATCCTGAAACTGATGAAATGAACGACGAATTAAAACAGCAAGCAGAAAGTTATTATAGTGCTTATAAACAATACTATAAAATGGATAAAGAAACTTTCTTATCAAATAATGGTTTTGGTAGTGAAAAAGCTTTCTTAGAATATTTAAGACTACAATATAGAAGAAATAAATATGCTGAAGACTATATCAAAACTTTAATTTCTGATAAAGAAGTAGAAAAATACTATGAAGATAAAGTTTATGGTGATATTAATACTAAACACATCTTAGTAAAAGTAGATAGTTCTGCGAGTGATGAAGATAAGAAAAAAGCTGAAGATTTAGCTAAAGAAATTATATCTAAATTAAATGATGGTAAATCTTTTGATGATGTTAAAGAAGAATATAAAGATCAAATTACTTATGAAGAATTAGGATATAAATCTTATAATGCTAACTTAGAATCTGCTTATATGGAAGCTATGCAAAAACTAGAAAATAATAGTTATAGCAAAGAACCTGTTAAGACTTCTTATGGTTATCATGTAATTTATAGAATAGACCAAAAAGAAAAACCTGCTCTTGATGATGTTAAAGAAGAAATAATTGATTCATTAGTAAGTGAAAAGAAATCAGAAGATAAAAATATCTCTTATATTGCTTTAGATAAAATGAGAGAAGAATCAGGTCTTAAATTCTCTGATACTGTATTAGAAAAGAAATATAATACATATATGTCTCAATATAAATAATTTAAATGGTATACACTCTGTGTACCATTTTTTTATGTTTTTGTAGTATATTCTTCACTTTTATCATTTTATTTGATATAATTTAGTTATAAAAGAATATAAGGTGTACATTTAAGAAAGAGAGGATTATATGAAAAAAGATGTAACATTAGTTATTTTAGCTGCTGGTATGGGTAGTAGATTTGGAGGTTTAAAACAGATAGAACCAATGGGTCCTAGTGACGAATTTATTATAGACTATTCCGTTTATGATGCTATAAAAGCAGGATTTAATAAGATAGTATTTATCATAAAAAGAGAAAATTATGAACTATTTAAGGAAACTATTGGTAAGAGAGTAGAACCACATATTAAGGTAGAATATGCTTTTCAAGAATTAAATAATTTACCTAAGGGATGGGATATTCCAAGTGGTAGAATGAAACCTTTAGGGACTGCTCATGCGGTATTATGCGCAAAGGATTATGTTAATGAACCTTTTGCTATGATTAATTCTGATGATTTCTATGGTAGAGATGCATTTATTAAAGCATATGAATATTTAAGTAATATTGATAATGACTCTAGTAAATATGGTATGATTGGCTATATGGTAGCGAATACTTTAACAGAAAATGGTTCTGTTAAAAGAGGGGTTTGTGAAGTAGATAGTAATAATTATTTAAAATCTATTACTGAGAGTAAAATAGAAAAAATTGGCAATGAAATTGTAGCTAGTCCACTTGATGGTAGTGATAGTTTCACTGTTAATAGTGATGATACTGTAAGTATGAATTTCCTACTATTTACTCCTAGTATATTTGGATATATTGAAGAAGGTTTTAGTAAATTCTTTATAGATAATAAAGAAGACTTACTTACTTCAGAATATTTAATTCCTGATGTTGTAAGTAATCTAATTAAAGATGGCAAGGCATCAATGAAAGTAATTAGAACTACTGCTAGTTGGCATGGTGTTACTTATAGAGAAGATACTCCTGATGTTAAAAATTCTATTAAGAAATTAGTAGACGAAGGAGAATATAAAGAAAATCTTTGGTCTTAATCTTACTCAAATTATGTTTAAATTATGTTAAATTATGTTATTTTCATTTTTCTATTTTATTTTTAAATTATTTCTGATATACTTTAATTATAGGAGGAGGATGTTGATATGAAATACAATATTCGTGGTGATAAAATGCTTATTACCGATGCAATAAAAGACTATACGGAAACTAAATTAGGAAGACTTGAAAAATATTTTAAGGACGATGATATTACCGCTAATGTACTGGCTAAAGTAAGAGGTAATTCACAAATAGTGGAAGTTACTATTCCTACTAGTAAATTTATTCTTAGAAGTGAAGAAGAAAGTGATGATTTATATGCTGCTATTGACTTAGTAAGTGATAAATTAGAAAGACAAATCAGAAAAAATAAAACTAGATTAAACAGAAATGTTAAAGATAATATTAAAGAATTTAACTTTGATTTTGATATAAAAGAGGAGGAAGAACCTAAAGAAAAAATTGTTAAAAGAAAAGATATTGAAATGAAACCTATGGATGAAGAAGAGGCTATTTTAGAAATGGAACTTCTTGGTCACTCATTCTTTGTATATAAAGATATGGATACTAATAAAACTTGTGTTCTTTATAAAAGAAAAGATGGAGACTATGGTTTAATTGAAACTAAATAATTGATTGTATCAACAGATTTTGTTGATACTTTTTATTTGTGATTCTATGTATCCACAGTAATTGTTAATATAGTCTCTTCTGAATTTATTGTCAAAAAAGTGTCAAAATCAATTTAATTATTTAAAAAAAAATTATTTTATGATAAACTAAATATAGAAAGGTAGGGAAGATTATGTTTTCAAAAGAAATATATAAAAAACAAAATGGTAAGATATATTATATTTTATCTATAGTAACTTTGGTATTTTTTGTATATGGGGCTTCAGTAGTATTAAGAGGGGCTCTTAATATTCCTTTATTATTTGAATTAGGAGACTTCGCTCCTGTAATGGGAATAATTTCTATAATTGGTATTATTGGCTTTCCATTAGTTTTGGCTTTAAACAAAGGTATGAAAAATTTATATGTAAAAAGCAAATTAAAACTAGATGATAATAAAATTGTTTATGACAGACAGGTGGAGTATGAATGGACTGCTGTAGGACATTTAAATACTAAAAATATATACGAAATTTCTAAATTTGATGATTATAAAATTACAAGTAGATGGATAATTTTATATGGAAATTTTGAATATACAGAAATATATAAAGGAAAAAACAATAGTAGTTCATCTACAAAAATTGTTAAAATTGCAAGAGCATTTGATACAGATAAAGAAATTATTGATTTTATTAAAAAGAACTCTACTAAATAATATTGTTTAATAAAACATGTAAAACATGAAATTATTGATAGTTAATTATTCTATCCACAAGTGCTGTGGATAGTTTTATTTTATATTTTACTTTTATCAACATATACTGTTAATGAAAATATAGTTTAATACTATTTTAAAAAGATTTTTTATGCTATAATATAGTTGAAAGGATGATTCATCATGGATATGAAGACAAATACTTTTGAAGAAACCCAATCTATGTATCATATGTTAATAAGTAAAGGTATAAAAGAAAATGATGTTTATTCTGAGATGGTAAAATCACTTCAAAATAAACCTAAAAGTAGACTTAAGAGTAAATAGTAGAGTTAATTAACTTAAGTATCAACAGTAATTATTGGTACTTTAATTATATAATATATGAATAAAACTATATAAGATTTTTTTATTCTTATATAGTTTTTACTTTGGCACTCGTTATTGATTGTGTTTCTGACATTTCAAGTATGATTTGTTTTTCTTTGGTACTAAAAATGTAATCGAATCTTTATATCCTATCATATCCAATAGTAGATATTTTTTTGGAAACTATTTCTTTGAAATCAATATTTTGCAAATATTCTAATAATTTTTTATTTGTCTGAAGTGCATATCTTAATGGAAAATTATGCCCCTCAATTGGAGAGACATTAGTATCTAAACTATAGCCTTCTTTTAGTTTAAAAGTTATTCCATTATAGTCAACATATTTATTAAATGTATTTGTTGTTAAATCATCTTTGAACTCGAATAAGTTTAACTTATGATTATCTAATGATAGTTTCCCTAAAGTATATGTGAATAACATACTATCAACACTATCAAAACCAAGTACAAATAATGAAGATACTAACATTTCACTATTAATATTAATCATAAACCCTCCTTTGTTTCTTTTATAATATCATATAATAATTCTGTTGTCTACTAAAACATCCACAAATGTTGTGGATATTTTAATTTAATATTTTAAAAGATGTCAGTCCATTGTTTATAGTGACACCTTTGTTTTGATATAGATTTTTATATGCAATTAACAATTTCTAAATTATTTTACCTTTTCTCTATATAAAGACAGTTTTTTAGGAATAGGAGGATAACTCTTATCATAAGCATTAGTGAATATAGTATAAATAAAATTAGCATATTCTTCAAAAAGATTATTATCTTGTAAAGTTTTATAGAAATTAATAACTTTTTCTTCACTTACCATTTCAAAGTTCTTATACATTTTTGGTATTTGCAAATAACCTCCAAAAGTTGAACTATAAAAACTTCTATTCTTGTTCTTCTTATCAAAATTAGAATTAAATGGGTGATTTGAAAGAAGTTCAAAAAACCTAATATTGTGAGAGTCTCCTAATTGTATAGTGCCATAAAAATTAACATTAAATCCTCTATGGTGGCATAGAACAAACTTTTTGTATTCTTCCGGTAAATTACTTGTCGAAAGTAGTTCCTCCATATTTATTTTTTCATTACTTGTAAAATCATATTTTACAATTTTATCAAAATCAACTAATAAATATTCTGTTTTCATTTTAAAACCTCCCTTTCTATAAGTATTGTACCAAATTTCTAACGAAAAGTCCATAATATACAAACATAACTTCAATTTGCAAAGTAGATTTTCATTGAAAAAAGAAAAATAACCATATAAAATAGGTTATTTAACGTTGTAATTCTAATTCTTTATTAGCTTTCTTATTATCTTTTTCTTTTTTTATTTCAACTATTGAACTTAATAATTCTTCCTCATCGTGTCTTGCTATATACCATTTTTCCATTAATAATTCGATAAGTTTTATAAGTTTTTCTGCTTCACCATTATCAATTTCTACAATTATGTTTACGTCCTTTTCCATATGTGCACCTATATTACCTAAAGACCGTAATGAGTCTATTGCTTTCCATTGTGCTGGAGAAACTTTATCTTGAATTTCGTTTATTTCATCAAACAATTTACCTGATTTAACTTTTACACCCCAGAAATCTCTTATCATACCTTGTAAACATCTTCGGCTTAAAGTCGCTGATGCTTTTGGACTAAGAGACAATATAGAGTATGCCTCTTCATAATCTTCTCTGATTGCTTTAGGAATATAATCAGGAAATTGTCTTGCACGTGATGTTGGATATAATGGGATGTTTATTCCTGAAAGATTTTCTAATCCTTCAGCTTCAAAGCTTACCTCATCACAACTCGGACAATGTCTCATATAAACTCTAAATATGTTACTCCATATTGGTCTATTATCATCTGCGTTATGATAACAGTGTAAAAAAAAGAGGCTACTATAGAATAAATCTATAATAACCTCATAGCTCTTTGACAATTTTGTTTTATTGTTCGTTAGTGGTTTCTTTGTAATCTTTTATTTCTGGTGAATACCACTTAAAGAGATGTGCACTTGCAATATTAATTAAATACCCTAATATTCATTTAACTACTATTCCATCTTATGATGGTTATGCTGATAGACAAAACTGGTATACTAGTGATAATGCATGGAACTCTGGTAGATGTATGATTATTTGGGAAAGAAATCTATTATGTAAATATGCAAAAGAGAGAAAAATATTAGATTGTGATATTCAAATACCTAAGACAAAAGTAAAATAGACAATAATAGATACCTTTTATTTATCAATTTATCCACAAATACTGTTGATATTTTTGTTTTATATTTTATTTCTATCAACATATACTGTTAATAACTTTAAATTTTTAAAGACTTATGGCTTTAAAACTCTTTTTTGAAGACCTTAGGCTTCAAAAACACCAAAGTGACTATAGGCACGGAGGTAAAACTTCAATAAAATAAAGGAAATATTAAATATTTACTAGTTTTTTTAGTTAAAATATAGTAAAATATTATCTAGGAGATGATTTGATGTTTAAAACACTTAAAAAATTATTTGATAATGAGTATAAAGAATTATATAGATTTAGTAAATTAGCAGATCAAATAGATGCTCTTGATGAAGAAATGAGTAAATTATCTGATAAAAAACTTGCTAGTTATACTGATAAATTTAAGAAAAGATTAGAGGAGGGGGAAACTCTTGATGATATCTTAGTTGAGGCTTTTGCAGTTGCAAGAGAGGCAGCTTATAGATGTCTTGGAATGAAACCGTTCTACTGTCAATTACTTGGTGGCCTTGCTATTCATTATGGTAATATTGCAGAAATGAAAACTGGTGAAGGTAAAACACTTACTTGTGTACTTCCTGCTTATTTGAATGCTTTAACTGGAAAAGGTGTTCATATCGTTACAGTTAATGAATTCTTATCTACTAGAGATTCTGAATGGATGGGTAGTATATTTAAGTTCTTGGGTCTTACTGTAGGTCTTAACTTAAGAGAACTTTCTTTTAAAGAAAAACAAGAAGCTTATAACTGTGATATTTTATATAGTACTAATAATGAACTTGGTTTCGACTACTTAAGAGATAACATGGTTGTAAAAAAAGAAAATAGAGTACAAAGACCTCTTAACTATTGTATTGTCGATGAAGTTGACTCTATCTTAATAGATGAGGCTAGAACTCCTCTTATTATATCTGGTGGAGTTATGCAGTCTGCTAATCTATATATTGATGCTGATAGATATGTTAAAAGTTTAAAAGAAAATGAAGATTACATTATGGATGAAAAATCTAAGGCTGTTAGTTTAACTGACGAAGGCAGTAGAAAGGCTGAAGAACATTTTCATCTAGATAATTTATATGATATTAATAATACAGCTTTAGTACATCATATTAATCAAGCACTTAAAGCAAATTATGCTATGAGTTTAGATGTTGACTACGTTGTACAAGATGGTGAAGTTGTTATCGTAGACCAATTTACTGGTAGACTTATGAAAGGTAGAGCCTTCTCTGATGGACTTCATCAGGCAATTGAAGCTAAGGAAGGTGTTAAGATTCAACAGGAAACTAAAACTCTTGCTACGATTACTTTCCAAAATTACTTTAGAATGTATAACAAGATTGCTGGTATGACAGGTACTGCAAAGACTGAAGAAGAAGAGTTTAGAAATATTTATAATATGTTTGTTATTCAAATTCCTACGAATAAACCTGTTATTAGGGAAGACGCTACTGACTTATTATATCCTGGTAAAGAAGGTAAATATAATGCTATTATTAAAGAAATAGAAAATAGACATGCTACTGGTCAACCAGTACTTGTTGGTACTATTGCTATCGAAACTTCTGAACTACTTAGTAAAATGCTTACTAAAAAGAAGATTCCTCATGAAGTATTAAATGCTAAGAATCATGCTAGAGAGGCTGAAATTATTGCTCATGCTGGTGAAAAAGGTGCTGTTACTATTGCTACCAATATGGCTGGTCGTGGTACCGATATTAAACTTGGTGAAGGTGTTAAAGAACTAGGTGGTTTATGTGTTATCGGTAGTGAAAGACATGAATCTAGAAGAATAGATAATCAGCTTAGAGGTAGAAGTGGTAGACAAGGAGATCCTGGTTTTACACAATTCTTTGTATCATTTGAAGATGATCTTCTTGTTAGATTCGGTTCTGATAGATATAAGGATATGCTTAAAAATCTAGGCTTTACCGGGGATATGGCTATTCAAAATAAGATGTTCTCTAAAACTGTTGAATCTGCTCAAAGAAAAGTTGAGGGTAATAACTTTGATATAAGAAAACAACTTCTTAACTATGATGATGTTATGAATAATCAAAGAGAAATTATCTATGGTAAGAGAAATGAAATATTAGATAATGATTCTATTCATGAAACAGTTCTTAATGGTTTTAAGGAATATATTAGTGATATTGTTAATTCACATTTAGTGGAGAGTAATAAACTAAAAGAAAATGATTATAGTGAAATACTTGAGGCTGTAAATGAAAACTTACTTAGAAAATATAGAATTAACTTATCTGAAATTAATGGTAAACATCCTAGTGAAGTTATTGATTTGATATATGAAAATGCTCTAAAGGATTATGAAGAAAAATTAGAAGATATTCCAGAAGAAGTTAGAGATGAGTTTGAAAAGGCTATTTCTCTTAGGGTTATTGATAATTACTGGATGGAACATATTTCTACGATGAGTCACTTAAGAGATGGTATTGGTCTTAGAGGTTATGCTAATACTAGTCCTCTTCAGGCATATACAATGGAAGGATATCAATTATTTGATGAAATGATTGCTAAAATTAATAGGGATATTAGTATTTATCTATTAAAATCTGAAATTAGACAAAATATTGAAAGAAAACAAGTAGCAAAGACCGCTATTACAAATGATAGTAAAGATCATGCTAAGGTTCAAAAGAAGAGTACTAAGGTTGGTAGAAATGATCCATGTCCATGTGGTTCGGGTCGAAAATATAAACAATGCTGTGGAAAGTAAGATAGAATAAGGGAAAACTTAAAATTACAAAAGTATTAAGTTGGTTCGAATTTTATAACATGTCCACATGAAACTGAGAAATCCTAGATAAAATAAGTATGTGGACAAAAAATAATTTGTGGACAATTAAAATTTATGATATAATATGTTGCAAAGCAGTGACGAAGGAATATTAATTAGTTAAGCATAAAAGTGAGCTTGGTATAGTGTGAACAAGTTATGATACTATTTAATTCCTACCTTCAGAGTGAAATGAAAACATTTCCGGTGAATAGCCGTTATCAAAATTAAGTAAAATAAAGGATGGCACCGCGCTTTTGCGCTCCTTAAGTGCTATCCTTTTTTGTTTAAAGAAAGGGTGAATAAAATGAGATTAAGTAGGTTAAATATTAAAAAGATTAATCTAAATGATATTGATAGTAATTACTCTGGTCAAGATATTTTAATGAAACTAGGAGAATTATATCAATTTGAAAGTGGTATTTATGGTTATGGTAATTTATGGACAAAACTAGAAAGAATAGTTGAAAATATCATAATTGAAGAATTAGATAAGGCAGGATGTATTCAAGTAGAATTTCCAAAACTTCAACCAAGAAAAATATGGGACCAATCTAATAGATGGGATACCTATACAAAAGATGGAGATATAATGTTTACAATAAACAATAATTTAGGTGAATATGGACTTGCTCCAACTGCAGAAGAATGTGCTACTTTATTTGGTGCCAATAGATTATCTTCATACAAAAATTTACCAGCCATTTATTATCAAATTGGTGAAAAATTTAGAAAAGAAATTAGAACTAGAGGATATTTATTTAGGCCAAGAACTTTTGTTATGATGGATGCTTATTCATTTGATAAAACTGAAGAAGATATGCAAAAGACATATGAACTAATGCATCAAGTATATTTAAATATATTTAAAAGACTAGGTATCAAAATTATACCAACTGTTAGTGATAATGGAGTTATAGGTGGTAAAGTAGCAGAAGAATTTCAAGCAATTACTAATTTAGGAGAAGATAAAACTCTTTATGATGAAAAAAATGATATTGGGATTAATAAAGAAGTTTTAGAATTTGATAATAAAGATGAATATCTTAAACAATTAGGAGTGACAGATGTTACTAATTTAAGAGAATATAGTACTGTTGAATTAGGAAATAATTTCCAACTTGGAACAAAATATTCTGATAGCATGGGACTTTTCTATATGGATGAAAATAATGAGAAGAAACCATATTATATGGGATGTTATGGAATTGGTTTAGGGAGAATAATTGCTTGTTTAATAGAAAATAATGTTATTAAAGAAAATGATAAAATTAAAGGTTTTGCATTACCATATGATATAGCCCCTTATAAAGTACAAATAATATATAATGAAAACAATAAAGAAGAAGGAGAAAAACTATATAATTACTTACTACAAAATAATATTAATGCAATAATTGATGATAGAGAAAATTTAAATATTGGTAATAGAATAAATGATGTTTATGTTTTAGGAACACCTAAAATGATAATATTAGGTACCAGATTTGATGGAAATAATTACGAAGTAGAAGATACAAAAACGAATAAAAAAGAAGTTGTTAACATAGATAACATAATAAATATATTAAAATAGTAAGAGGATGCAATTAATATTGTGTCCTTTTTAATTGGAAAGGAAGATAGAAATGATAAATATACGTAAAAGAAATAATCTGTATGAATATAGATTTGAAGCAGGAAATGTTAATGGTAAAAGAAAACAAATATCAAAGTCAGGATTTAAAACAAAAAGAGATGCATATATAGCAGGACAAAGAGCATATGAAGAATTTATTAGTGGAGAGAATACAAAAGATTGTAATATGTTATATTCTGAATATTTAGATTACTGGATGAGAGAATATTTTGAAATAAATTATAAATATTCTACAGCAAAAAGATATAAAGAATCATTTGGTAATATTAAAAGAGGGTTAGGTAATTATAAACTATCCGCAATTACTTCATTTTGTCTAAATCAAGCATTATTAAGACTATATCAAACTTCTACAACAAAAGAGGCATTAAGAAATTATCAAAAAGTAATTAAAAGTTCGTTAAGAGATGCTACGTACTATTTTGGATTTATTAAATATAATCCAGCAGCAGATTTACAAATACCAAGAGTATTATCATTCGAATTAAAAAAAATGTAGGTCATGTCTATACTAATAAAGAAATGGAACTTATTTTAAATAGATTTAAAAATAATAAAGAATTTATAATTTCATTTCTTACAGCTTGTTATACAGGTATGAGAACAGGCAAAGTATTTGCTTTAACTTGGGATGATATAGATTTAGATAATAGAATTATTAAAATAAATAAAACAGTATATGCAAAAGATAAAGAAGAAAAAGGTAGATGGTATTTAGGCACAACTAAAACAGTTGGAAGTCAAAGAGAAGTTTATATTTGCAATACTTTATATAAAATACTATTAGATTATAAAAAAATAAAAGATGATTATAAGAAACAATATAGTAAGAATTATAAAAAATATGTTTTAGAGGAAGTAAAAAATAAGTATGGCAAATTAGTTGAATATAAAATTGTAGAAAGTAATTCAAGACACAATAAAGTAGATATGGTATTTACTCGGAAAGACGGAATATATTCTGGAACTGATATTGTTAAATATCCTTTTAAAATAATCCATCATGAATTAGGAATAAAATGTAGATTTTACGATTTAAGAGGAAGTTTTGCAACAATTAGTTTAAGAAATGGTTGTGAGATAAAAGATATTGCTGAAATATTAGGACATAATAGAATAGAAACTACTGAAAAGTATTATATTTCTAGTACAACTGAAGATAAGAAAAAGGTAACCGAAATATTTGAAAAAAATACGCATATTTAATTGTAAATATTTCTTAATTATGGTAAAATAATTTGAAATTAGTGTGTGCTTTGAGGTGTTTCAAATGTTTAAGTTATATTATAAATATAAAAAAATAAAATGGTTTAAAGACTATAAGGAAAAAGTTTTAAATTCGCAACATTGTTATTATAACAAAAGTCTAATGGAAATATTTGACTTAGATTCAAATATGGATTTATATTCTGTTAGTATTTATGATGTAGTTAACAATAATGATGTCAATAAACTTGTAAAAAAAATTTATCAATTAAAAAGAAATAAAAATTATAGTGTCGAGATTAGTTATAAGAAAAAATTTATTAAAGATATCAATTATATAAGACCAGAATTTGACCATACTGGTCATGGAATATTTGCAAAAATAAAATTTTTAAATGACAGTTTAATATCATATATCGATATGACTTGGTCTCAAATCAACAATGAGGAAGCAATCATAGAATACGAAATTCATTTAAAAAAACGCATAGATAGTTTTTCTATAATACATGATTATATTTTAGAAAATTATAAAAAATTACGAAAAATAAAATATTCAATTTTCTACTTTAATATTGAAAATTTTTTAAATGATGATTCTCAAAATATACAAACTGAATTTAAATATTTTAGGACTATACTTCAACAAAAAATAAGTAAAGTTTCAACATCAAATTATTCAAAAAAATATTTACTACCTATAAAGTTTACTTACTTAATAAAGAATAAAACTAAAAAAATAATGAAATATATAGAGAAACCATTTTTAGAGGAGTCATTTATTGTAGATAAAGATCATTACTTGATTTTAAATACCATAGAAGAATTTGAGGGTATTGAAATTAATGAGGTTATTTTTAAAAAGAGATTTAATCCAATTAACATGGTAGTAATGATGTCTGAATTAAAAATGCCATTATATTATAGATTTTTTTATAATATTGAAAAACAAGAGTTAGAATATAAAATTGGTAAGTATTTAAATTCAAAAAAAATTTTTGTTAATATTTGGAACTATAAATGGTTGCTAAATAAAAAAAGAAGATTAGATGAAAAAAGATTTTATAATATAAATAATAAAAGATCTAAATCTATTAATGGCTTTTCAAATAAAAAAATATCATTAATAGATGAATTATTAATAAAAAATATAGGAGATGTTTATAGTGAAAATATTGAGTATATAAACAATCTTAATACAATTAATTATAATACAATTGCATTTGCAATATCTGTGTTAGCATTAATAATTGCAATTGTTGCAATATTTATATAATTAAATAAATTTGCACATTTTATAAAATAGAAAAATATGATATACTTATACCAGTGAACGGATGTGGTCAATGTCCACAAATAGTCCACAGTAGATAAATACTATAAGTATAGATAATACTATAAATATAATAAATACAGATGATACACGATACCGTAATACAATAAATACAAATAGTGCTATAAATACAATAAATAACATAAATATAGGAATGTTCAGTTCTTGTGGAAGTGGAAAGAAGTATAAGAACTGTTGTGGAAAATAATTCGCAATACCTTATAAAATAAGGGTTTGTAAAAAATAAAGAATTAAAGAAATTGTCCACAGATGACAAAATGTCCACATCTTGTCCACATAAATATAAATTTGTGAACAAGAATTGATAAAACCTATATAAATTAAGGGATTATCTACGTGGACATATATTGTGGACAAAGTTATATAAATGTCAGCATTCGTAAATGTTGGCATTTTTTCGTTCACTAAATGAATTAGTGAAGGAGAGATAATTATGGTAAGCGTTAGAAAAAGAGGATAAAATATCTGAAAATACTTTGACTGTACCTGAAGAAAACGATATATCTACATAAGAAAGTGAAATAGAAGAAACTGCTGATAATACGATTTTTGAAGGATATATGAATATGGAAAAAAGTGAAACTGCAATTTTTTCATCTAAAAGTATATTGAATCCTCCTTTCCAGATAGCTCTGAAATATTATCTTCTATTTTTGTTTCTTCTAATTTAAGAGCCTTAATTGCCTTTTCGCGTACTGTTCATCATTTGGAGCTTTTCCATGCCATTCAGCCTTATTCTCCATGAATGGTACTCCTTTACCTTTCACAGTTCTAGCAATTATTATACTTGGCTGTCCTTTAGTCTGTCTTACTTTTTCAAAACTATCTATTAACATATCAATGTTATGACCATCACATGCAATAACATTAAATCCAAATGATTTCCATTTGCTATACAAACAGTCCAAAGCTTTAACTTCTTCAACTTTTCCATCTATTTGCAAACCATTATTATCTAAAATTACACATAAATTGTCTAATTCATATTTATTAGACGTCATTGCAGATTCTCATATTTGTCCCTCTTCAATTTCTCCATCTCCTAGAATGCAATAAATTCTTCAACCCCAATTATCCATTTTAGATGCAATAGCCATTCCATTTGCAATAGACAAACCTTGACCTAGCGAACCTGTAGACATATCTACTCCCGGAACTTTTTCCATGTCTGGATGTCCTTGTAAAATTGAACCTAATTTTCTGAAAGTTTTTAAATCTTATTTATTAATAAACCTTCTTTCAGCAAGCACAGCATATAAAGCAGCTGAAGCATGCCCCTTAGAAAGCACCAATCTGTCTCTTAAATTAGATTCCGGCATCTCTGGATTTACATTCATTTGATTAAAATATAAAACCGTTAATATATCTGCTATTGATAATGCGCCTCATGGTTGACCAGATTTAGCACTGTATACTTCATTTATTATATCAATTCTAACGTCATTTGCAATTTTTCTTAATTCCTTCTCATCAGTAATTTTCAAATAAATCACACTCCTTCGAGAAATAATATACTATAAGTCAAGTAAAAAAATAAGAAGATTTTCAGAAAACCCAAAACATCAGTATACACCTACATTTCAATTGACTTTAGTTGTAATTTGTGGTATAATTTTTTCAGTTTGCAACAAACAATTTTTTGAAAGGATGGTAACATAATGACAGAACGGCAACTCGAAATATTAAAGGGAGATTATGTTTTCATGTCAGGAGTAGTACGTGCGAAAACAGTTAATAAGCTTTCTATCGCAATCAAACTCGGCGTAAGTTGGCCTACTGTGAATAAAAAGGTAGGCTCTTTGCTTAACGAAGGAATAATAATTAACGGAGGAGATTCTTATAAGATCAATCCTGATATTTCGGACACATCATTATTTATTGGCATTTATTCTGATGGAATTAACATTAACTGCATTGCACTGAATCTAGCCCAAGAAACTGTTGAATTAAGTGAAGTGCTCTCTAAGGAAAACTATGATAGTTTTATTGCAATCATTAATAACACTAACCTTAGTCTTTTGTCTAGAATTACATTTTTAGTTCATCTCTTCTCTCAAGAGGACAAAATCTTAAATGTCGGCATTTCTATTCAGGGGACAATAACTCTCTCAGGTGATGTCACTATCTCCAATTCACATTTATCATTGAACAGTTCTTCGTTTCTAGACAAATGTACACTTTTCGAGGCAGTACGAGCTAATTACTACATATTGAAATCAGATCACTTTCTAGATGACATGTGGTATCTGTATGTTGGCAATGAAGCCATTTATCTGTTATCAAATGACACAATTAGTCCCGCCAAGGGATTAATTACTCTTGACACATGTGAAAAAAAGGCTATCAGTACTCTCTTTGAGCATAGCACAGATTCAATTAGTCTCTTTGAGGCGAAAGACATCGTATTGCGAAAAATTATTCCTTTTATGCATTTTGTACATCCCTCCGTTTTAATCGTCGGAGGAGCACTAGCTAGTCAAGATGTTTCCAGTTTTGTCTATTCTGACTTTAAAGCTTTAAACATCAATGAGGTAAAATTCGATGACAGCAACTTTGCAAAGTCTATCGCATGCTTTGCGATGAGCAAGTTCTTCGAAGGTCGGGAGTGATATCATTCTCAATAAAAGAGTTGTATTTTCTGAATAGATGGTACGACTCTTTTATTAATGGTATGATATAATAATTTTTATGTCCTTATTAAAATAACTAGTAGTATCGAAGCATGTATTTCCACCAATGGAAATAGTTTCTACCTTTCCATTGTTCCAGAACATAATTCCCGAATCATTTAACTCAATTAATTCAATATTAGTAAACCCCGCTGCTTTTAAGTGTGCTTCTACACTTTTATAATCTTTTCCTATTAATTCAATATAACTCCCTGCACTTATTTTTTTCTTTTTTCTGCCACTATTTTGTTTATCTAAAAACCTCCTATAATAATATCCTTATAAAAAGGGT
>ERZ779643.299-NODE-299-length-45002-cov-8.674773_pt1 | contig 45002 bp, 60 predicted proteins | sample MGYA00511564_ERZ779643 | MGnify/ENA primary metagenome ERZ779643 (study PRJEB29588, sample SAMEA2147114) | human gut metagenome | biome: human gut; feature: human-associated habitat; material: faeces | place: Denmark | collected 2008/2010 ...
ACCTAGCGAGCTACCGCTGCTCCAACCTGCGATTTGTGCAGCCTATCTTCACAGAAGAACTGCATTCTCCTGTATTTCAATTCAGATTTTGATAATAATAAACAATCAAACAAGTAAATAAACCTTTCTCAACCGAGAGGTAAAACTCTCGAAAAACATTTTGAATCGTATTGGAGATACTACCGGACTCGAACCAATATTTTCCTACGATAAGAATGGTATCTTTCAGTTGTAGGTTGTGCTTCCATTACACCAAGTATCTCTTTATTGCTATTTAATTAAAGCATGAGAAGTATTTTAACTTCAAAGTAGTGTTAAAGTCTCATTCTTTGACTCAACCCCTATATGGAGTTGGCTAGACTGCTATCTTTGTAATCATCATTATCCTTTGCTTTCCACGACAATTCTTCTCGCTTGGCTGGATGCCAATATCATTTCCGTGGTAGTTCATCGGTGATAATTTCATCAATAACAGAATTACTAGTCTTACGTATGTCGCATACCCTTTCGTAATATCACCGCGTGCCAGTGCCGCTCCTTTACTACAATTCTTATATGCGCATACTATTCTGTGCATTTTATCAATATGTCAAAGAACTTGTTCTTTTATTTCCCATTTGCACATAAAGTACTAAACAGAATCAAAAAGAATTGCGGTAACGGCAGGACTCGAACCTGCGACCTATCGGTTAACAGCCGACCGCTCTGACCAACTGAGCTACGAAACCATATTGGGCGAGCACAAACGAATCAGCATTTACTCGCCCATTTACCACGCTTGGTAAGTATGAAACAAAATTTCTCAATATAACGATTTAATATATACGATGGCTTTCAAGCAGATTATCTATATCGCTTGCGAGGAAGAATGCAGAATGACCTATCATGCAGTGTGGTAGCTTTCCGCTCTTTCTCAACTCAACTATGAACGACTTTCCCATACCTATGTATGATGCAGCTTCATCAGTTGATAGCCATTTCTTAGCAATCTTTTCGACCACTACTTTCTTCTTCGGTGTCATAGGCTAATCCTCCTGTTTTCGCTCAATCAAAGGAAAAACATCGTGTTCCTTTAATTCGTCATACAAGAAAAGCCTACCTTTTTGTGTCCACTTAGTGTGCATCACCGAACCAGCAGAACCATTTCTGTGCGTTATCGCAATCGTATCTGACTGAACGTATCCATAAGGAAGGAATTTAGCGTACAATATCCATTGACCACCAACTTTGTGATGGATGCCGAAATTCCTTAGAAGAACATTGAACGCCTTTGCGGAATATCCGTAGTCCTGTGCAATTTGCGTTGTTGCCACCGTTTCCTTACTTGCAAGAATCATATCAACGTAAGTAACCTTTGGTTTCATTTCTGCTATCGCTCCGTTCAACTCAACAATCTCTTTTGAGTTTGCTTCAAGCTGTTTTTGTTGCTCCTCAATTTGTTGCTGTTGCTTTGCAGCTAACATAAGAGCTTCGGCAAACGATTGAGGAACCTGATACTGTTCTCGTTCTTTTATCTCCAGTTCTTCCCAACGATTGATTATTTTCTCTCGAAGAAGTGCATCGTAACCGCTTGCGAGTATTAAGCAACCTTTCTTGGTAAGTTGGTACATCGGAACATCCTTTGTGCCACCATTAGGTTGCGCTTGCTGATACGATGTCAATCCAAAGTTGGATTCTGATACCCCTTGCTCTAATAGCTTGCGTATATCACGCATAATGTGAGCATGTTGCTTGCCTGTCACCTCAGCTATCTCAAGCGAGGTCATTGTTTCCTTCTTGATAATCTCTTCCATTTCAACCTCCTATACATTATCTATTATTTTACTCAGCCTTCACTCGCTTTCGGTACTTAACATTCTCTCCAAGAATAACATCCCTTGTGTGAGGGTCTGTAAGACCAATTGTGATTGTGTTGCCTTTAAGGAAAGTGTAATACACATTTCCATCGTCCCTTGGGTAGGCTTTCTTTACGTAAGTAACAGCCCCCTTTGCTGCAACACAAGCGAGATAGTTTGGCAATTCAACTACTAACTGACCGCCTGCTCCGATATTCTTAATATCTTCGGAAGTAACCTTATTCGCTTTCATTTCATAATTATTTCTAACTCGTTTCAAATTATTAACTAAAAAAACTTGGTGAAACGAGGTAAAACACGTATCTTTGCGGTGTCAAACGTTTTGGATGGGTGTTTACACTCATTCCACCTTGCTTTCGTCTTTCAGTATTACTAACTGATTGACGGTTGCAAAGGTACTACAATTACTCGAAATCACCAAATATTTTCGGGTGAAATCGTGTGATTTAAATATTTATTAACATTATTCGTGTGATTTAGTTACGTATTTGTAACTATGGAGAGTAATTTAGAGTTAATTGGGCGGATAAAGACCCTTATGAATGATAGTGGTGATAGTGCAAACGCATTCGCAAAGAAAGTTGATATTGACCCTGGCAACTTCCGAAAGAAGCTAAAGGGCGAGTATGGAATAACAAGCAAAGACCTATATAAGATAAGCAAGAAACTCGGTGTTAGTCGTGAGTGGCTTGAAAACGGCACAGGCAACATCTTTGTTAGAACTGCATATAGTATAGGTGGCGACATCAACATCGGTAGCAAGGTTGAGAAAGCTGTGCAGGATGCTATGAGCGCATCAGAAGATTCAGCTTTCAGCAAGGCAGCAAATATCCTTGGTGGTAGTGAGAACGCACTAGAACGAGAAAACAGGCTACTCCGTGAGCAACTCGCACGGAAGGATGCCCAAATCAAGCAGCTAATGGATTTGCTTGCAAAGAAGTAGGATTGCAAACAATATGCAAACGGCGAAATAAACAACATAAGATAAATAATTAATAATCAGTAGGTTATATATTAAGTATATGATTACAGTACAAAACTGATTGATAATACAGTATAACACGCTGATTTTCAGTAAAGAACAACATTAAACTGATACGCAAAAAGTCCGAAAATCGCCCGAAAAACCCCGTAAATATGGGTAAATGTGATGTATTTTGCAAACAATATGCAAACAGAATGCAAACAGACGGTTCAGACTGATGCGTTATATAATGAAAGGAAATCATGCAATGAAGATATACGTAAACAACAGAGACTTCAAGGTATTCTTTGCGATAACCTTCAAGTACAAGAGATTCTACATCTATACAGGATTGCAGACAACGGAGAAATTTTCGGGAATGATTTTTCCGAAGTCTGATAAGAGTGCAAAGGCTAAGACCGCAAGACTCGCAAACCTATATGCAGATGTAGAGAATTACGTTTTGAGCCATCCTAACGATACCGTAGAAGAGTTGAAAGACCATCTGCAAGAAGTTATCAAGGGTGCGAAGAAAAGCGATACAAGCTCATTTGTGTGCTATATCCGTAAGATTGCAGAAACCAAAGGCAGATATAACACTCAGCGTAATTACGAGCGTGTAGCGCGTGCTATCGAGATTTATGATAAGGATTGTACCTTTGAGTCGGTCGATAAGAAATGGATTGTGTCATACATTGACCATGAGCGAGGAAAAGGAAGAAAGGACAATGGCATACAGACGGACATACAAATCCTGAAATTTGTATTCAACAGGGCGATTGAAGATGAGCTTACTGACAAGTTCCCTTTCCGAGGTGTTTCTGTCAAGAAGGAGCAGACAAAGAAACGTTGTCTTTCCTTAGAGCAGCTTAGAGCTATTAGGGATTTCAAGCTGACAGGAAAGAAGGCAATGTACCGAGACTGCTTCATGCTTAGTTTCTATCTTATAGGCATCAATATTAGCGATTTGCTATTTCTGCCTAAAACGGCATTGAAAAATGGTCGTATAATCTATAAGCGCAATAAGACAGGCAAGTTTTACGACATCAAAGTAGAGCCAGAGGCAATGGAAATTATCGCAAGGCATAAAAGCCGAAAGAAAGACAGATTATTGAGTTTTTTAGAGGAAGGCGATGCAACTATCACTAACACGTTTGCTAATAACCTGACACGGCACTTGCGTACAATAGGCGAGAAGGAAAGACATAGCTACTATGTTACCGTCCACCCTATCGAAGAAGGTATTACAAGCTACTGGAGTAGGCATACGTGGGCAACTATGGCATCTGAACTTGATATACCGATGGAAGTCATAGGTCGGTCACTCGGTCATTCCCTTTGGGATAATGCGGTAACATCAACCTACATTAAATATGATACAAAGAAGATTGACGAAGCCAACAGAAAGGTCATTGACTATCTGAATGCTGATTTAGAGTGTGATAAAGACAATAAATAAAACCCAAATGACGTTTTTAGTTTTCCAAAAGGGCAAATAAAAAGGGAGGCTGTTAACCTCCCTTTCTTGCTATTGGTTCGATAGAATAGTTTCTATCTTCTTACGATAGTCAACAGAGCCGTCAATGAATGCGTGCATAAACAGACAACTATCGCTTATTGGTACGCTGATAGGCTCGTTGATGAAGTCCTTTGTGACTTCTGAGTTATTCACCAATGCGGCAACAAGACGTTTCTTTTCGTAATTGAAACCTTGTGTAAATCCTGCGGCGAATGGTGTAAGCGAGTGAAAGAATGGTGTTGGTTCTTCACTCAGATTTTGCAGTCTCTGTTTCAGAGTCAGTTCCTTGGTCTTTTCCATCATTATTCTTCTTTTTAATTTCTTCCTCCATTTTATGTAAGCGTTCAACCTCTTGCTCATAGATGTTGTCAATTGCATCAGAATACTTTAGGTATTGTGTAAGGCTCTTCTTGCACTGCATAAACTCAGCCTTATTCTTATACTTCATACCTTGTATTGCGGTCAGTCTGTGACGCTGCATTTCAAGGTGCAGTTCGTCATAAACCCATATTGTTGTCTGTATAGCATCCCTCTCATTGTCGTTGCACTTTTCTGCAAGTTCGAGTGCTTCGCCATACTTTCTAAACAAAACGTTAATAAGCCAAATTGCAACCGCCAAAAACATGCATAAGATAGCTGGCTCAAAACGCTTGATAAACAGATAGCATACGCCAACTATAGCTACAAGTAACACACTGACGTTACCAATAGTAACAAACCCTAATACTTTCTTAATCATTTTCTTCATATTTTTTATCCATTAATTTATTAAGACGCATATAAAAGTACTCATCAGATTCTCCTCTATTTTTGAATACTAAATGATTTTGCTCCAGGAATTCAAGGATTATATCAATGCTTTTCTTTCCTAGATTTCTAAGATTCTTTAAAGAATTAACATCAAGCTTTCTTAGTAAATCGCCAACCGTATATACTTCACTATATCTAAATATGTTCATAATACGTACAGGAAAACCGAAATTGCCGATATTCTCAGATAAAATCTTTGGCGGAATAGCAATATCACTAGTAGGTTTATCGCCCTTCTCACGTCTGTAGGAATCAAAATCCATCTGCATATCCTTGATTTTTTTGTTCAGTCTTTCAACCTCAGATACTAAATGTTTGTTGGTAGAGATATGCTCGATAATCGTAATTTCGTTACGTGATAACTTATCGCATGTCTTTTCTACTATCTGACGAATCCTAGTTGGTGTAAGGTCATACTCATCGGCTAGGTCTTCAAAAGTCTTACCTTTGATAATCCCTTTTAGTATTTGGGATTCACGATAACTAATATGCGGCGCAATATCTAGATAAGAAATGGCATCTATCGCCACAAATAACATACCTATTGCATTAGCTGATAATTTCCCCTTTGCTGTAGCAGCGTTTCTCATTTCGACAAGTTCTATATTAATAGCATTCTTGCGCTCTTTGAGTTCTTTGAGCTTATCATCTATCATCTTTTCATTGACTGCAAGTATTTTGTACTTCTCAGCGTACTTCTTAATATCCTCGCTATTCACATACACGATACTATGGTCTTTATAACTACCAATCAGACCCTGCTCTATGTAGTTACTAATAGTCTGTCTTGATACTCCCAGTATCTCGGCAGCTTTTCTTCTTGTGATTCTATCCATATTACCAACTCTTTTGTTGTTTCAGATTTAATCTGCCAATCTCAGCTCTAGCTGCTGAATAACGTTGTCGATTGTCTTTCCCTTATAGTCAATGGCAATTTCCTTCAATATTGCAATCTGAGCCGTAATTTTAATTCTATCTGCTGCTGTCATCATATTCAATATTATTTATTAAGATGCGGTGCTTGCAAAGTCGTAATGAACAACATAAACATAACCGCCATACATTTTTCCGTAAGTAACCTCTATGAAATCAAAGATAATATCTCCACAATCCTTGTATGGAATCAAAGATTCCGTAGGGAACGCTTTGTATTTCGTATAATGACGGTTTACTTCTTGTGAAAGCAACTGCTTGAAAATATCCACTTCGCCATACTTTGTGAATACACCTTTGAACTCGTTTTCGTTGTCTATAGCAACAACTACTCCAAGTTCTTTCTTGATACGTACACCATTGCATTCCTCATCACTACCTACGGTTGATGTACAAAGAATCCCTTTTATCTCTTCCATACGCTTACTTCATTAAAACTTCAAACAAACCAGCCTTATAAAGCAAGAAAGTAAAACACGCCCAAAACATCAGACGATACCAGAAGTTTACCTTTACATAAAGACTGTGCGCCATCATTGAACACCCTAAATCAAAGGCAATCAAAACTAAAATAACAACTAATTCAAACATATATCAATTTCTTAAAATGTGAACACTAACAGCCTTGTTTACTAAATCAGGCTGCGACTCATTAAAACTCTTGATAAAGTTACGTTCCATTTCTTCAGGAAACATAGCTTTTTTCGGTTTCGGCATTGATAACGTGCCTACTACTTTGTACCCCCCCCATAAGCGTTATTACACACTTTCGAGTGATTGTTTCTTCTCCAAACATATTCTCTAAATTTAAACGTTACTATACATGCCCAACAATCTTGCCTTCCATAACTTCGTAAGTTTCTTTATCGCGCTCCATTTTGATAACGTACACTATAACTGGAACTCCTTTTTCCATCATAATATTGTATCTGCCTTTTACTTCCAAAATGGTACAAGGTTCATTCAACCAACAAAAATCGTTAACCTTTACCTTATCACCAACGTGGTAAATGGAATTTCTTACTGCATATTCATCAGCAAGTTTATCCATTTCGTCTTGATATGAGCGGCGTAGTGCTCTGCGACAGGCAGCAAAATCGTCTCTTGTCATTTTACCTTTTTCTATGAGAAGTTCATTAAAGAACTTCATTCCTTTAATAACCTTATCCATAAATATTATTTTTTTTAATAAACACGACTTTATTCTTCATACAGCTTCTAAAAGGCTCTATATCGGGCGCAGAACACATATCGCTACCCTTGTGAGAACCTTTTTCTGCTATTTTTCTGAAAGCACAGCCAGTGCAACTAAATTCACTGGATTGCTCTTTTATTATATACTCACTCATTATGCCGTCTCCTCTAACGTCAGTTTGCCTCTCCTTTGTGCTCTGTATTTTTCAGGAGCCATCGGAAGGTTATTCTCTTCGAGTGCTCGTTCGTATGCCCTAAATGCAAGACAATCTGCTTGAACATTCATATTATCTTTTCCGTGTCCTTTTATCCAATCAAGACGAATATCCTTTCCTTCTGCACATTTTCGGTACATTTTAATTAAATCTGGATTTTTGATATTATCTCCAATTTCCCAGTTTGTGAATTTAAACATCTTGATAGCGTATTTAGAATCCGACACGACAACTATATGTGAACCTTTCGGGCAATAGTTTACGGCAGATATAATTGCAAGCATTTCCATACGATTATTGGTAGTACCCAACGTATGATACGACTTTACTTTCTCTATCTCGCCAGTCTCCGCATTAATCACTATATAAGCAGAACCTCCTGCACGATGAGTGGAATAGTTATCGCAACTTCCGTCAGTATAGCAAATGTAGTGACCTGTATATTTATTGTTTTCCACTTCTTCACGCATTGCTTCCTTACGTTTCTTACTCTTTAACTCATCCACGGACATAAACCTATCATCGTTCTTTCTTATGGTAGGATTGTATGCATTCGCCAAACTCTGCCAAGTCTTAGGCTTAGTGCCTTTCTTTGTCAACCATTTCTTACCTTCGAGAAAATTCCAAAGTGCATCATCAAATCCTTCTTCTGTCCATCCGGTCTTTTTGCAGTAATCGCAAAATTCTTGATAAGTTGGCTTATCTCCAGGGTCTCTAAAGTTCTTTTCATATTCTGCCTTTGCCATTTCCTCTACTTGCGTATTGTATTTGTCGGCAGTGTACCACTTTGCAACATCGAAAATTACCTCTATATTTTCTGTCAGCTTTCTAAATGCAAGGACAATATCACCCGACTTTGTTTCATTTGTAATCTCGTCATTTGTTTCGAGATTATCATAATACGGAGCGTTTTCAGGCAAGTGAACCGTAATTAGATTTGCACCTTTACATAATTCACGAATAGACCTCGTAATGGCTATTGATTGCGCTCTGACCTTTGAAATGGAATCGGCAAAATATGAAGACTTCCCAACAACATTTCCATCTTTGAGCACAAGATAAGCAGAACTACAAGCCCCTTTCTTACCTTTGCATACATTATCAACATAAACATCATAGGCAACAACCTTGTATTCAGTCTTAATGTATTTCTCTTCTATTTTCTTCATATAATTTTTCTTTTATATTGGCTTTCACGTGCGTGTCAGCCTTCTATAAAATATAAAACACATATAACCTCAACTAACTACTAATATAAACATATCCAAAGTAGGACTCGATGTATATTACCCACCACAAAAGTTGTCGTGAGGGTCATCACTACCAATGATGTTAGCGAATGAATTGCCTTTCCCATTGCATCTGTTTTTATTCTTTTCGTAGTCATATATCTGGAACATGAAGCTATCAGATATTCTTCGGTCTTCAATAGAGTAAGAGCAAGGAATGATAAGATAATGAAAATGCCCTTTACTATAAGTAAATGACTTCCTACCAAATCTTTGCAATATAAGTTCCTTCTGTCCTTCGATTCTATCATCTGCCACGTGCTGTTCTGCAAAGGATGATTTAATCTTTCCTCTGCTAACAAGCTGTTTTTTAATTCTACTCACAGAACCATAGCCCATATTAACAACACTCATAAACTTTTTCGTGGTAAGTTGCATCGGGATACACACCGAGTTGTAATCAACGTTGAAACTGTTATCTTCTGCACCGCAAATCACGAATGTATAGAGGACATTGTTAAGGATGGAATATATTTCCTTGAGAGTAAAATCCTTTTTTACTGGCATCTTACAAACCAAAGCACCTTTGTATGTTTCCTGCTTACGATTGTACTTGATTTCCTTGTCCTTGAATGTGTTTACGATAAAACGACCATTACCGAGATTGGTGAACAGGGAATCTTCGTTTACCTGATTCATCAATCTTTTAGCCTTATCATAACCTACTCCCAGACGTTCTTTCAAGTCTTTCTTTGTAAGTTGGAACATTACTGAATTACTATGCTGCATCTTGCACCAAATGGCAAAGCAAAGCAATTCCTTGCGTTGCTTCACCTCTTGTGGAGTAGCACCGCAAGCATATCGCCTTACCAAATCCATTCTGATACTTAATGTACGCATAGCCTAAAATCAGAGAACCCCCAAACAGGTACGAGCTGTTTGAGGGTCTCTTTTATAATGAAACCTTATATTTCTACAAGGTTTTGTTTGCTAATGTTAGTGCGAATCAACCCTCGTACTGCTGAATTGCGATACAAAGGTAAGCATTATTTTCGGGATTGCAAAATGTGCCTAAAACGCTTATTAACAACACGAAAGGAAGATTAATGCGAGAAAATTATATATAATATCAATATATTATATTTAGATAGGGATACGGGGATTTTCGGGAGATAATAAAGATTTACAAATAACCAAAAATTTAGTTCTGTTTAACAAACAAAAAATGCCCCACACCACCAAAAATGATGATGCAGGGCGATATGATAGGTATAAAAGAAATGCAATAGTAAAGCCCCACCATTGAGCACCAACGGCAGGGCTGATATAGACATATGAGTTCCAAAGAATAATTGCTTTGCAAAGATAAGTAAAATATCTGAGAACTCAAAGAGATAGTGAAAAATTCTTCTGTAAGCGGTTAAAATAGTCTATTGGTATGATTTATCGGTTCGATAGTTTAAACGTCTTGTATGCTACATAAAACAAATCCTCGCCTACCACAATAGGTAAGCGAGGAACTATATATGCACGATTACTTAGTCCTTAATAGCCTCATTGACCTCGTAATCAATAATCTTTGCCAAAGTGTTGCTGATTAACGTGCTCATTACGTTGTACTGGCTGGTAAACTTATCGTCTATTCTGTCATTCACAAGCACACCATACTCTTCCTTGGCTCTATCGACCTCGCTCATAAAGTCCACGTACACCTCACGTAACTTGATGAGGGTCTTAGCCAACTTTGGCTGCTCCACGTTCTGCAACAATGTTGCATTGATATTCTGTCCGTTCATATTCTAATCTCCTATTAATTTAAATTGAGTGATGTCTGGCTGTTCAAGCCAACAATGGTGAGCAATTCCATAAATGTAGCATCATACCAACGTATCTGTGTCTGCTGCTGAAATTTAGGGTCTTGCTGATTCTGTCCGTACTTGTCGAAGGCTGGAGTGATAACATACCAGCTATGCACCTTTCCTCGTTTTCCTGGGCGAGTGGCGTGCTTCACTACTCCTTTGAGTTCAAGCATACGATTGAATGCTTGTGCTGAGATGCCAACGTTGTGTGACTTCAACAAATCGGTGGCAGCGTGCGTAATCGGCTTTTCTGTTCCTGCGTTTACTGCATCTGGCAGTTCGGCAGCCAAACCGAACTTATCGCTAATCTTCTTTGCCCATCCAAGTTTGGATGCCTCGTTGATGTTGAGGGTCTTGATAGCCCAATCCGCAAACGTGAGGTTGGCTTGTAACTGCTCATTCAATGTTGCACTTGATACATTTGCGCTGTACTGACCTGTCTTTCGGATAGATGGCAATACCTCGCTTGTTACCCAATGTTTGAACTCCTTGGCACGCTCCTGCTTGCTACTAAAGATGAGGGAGTAAACACCACTTTCATTGATGAATGTTGTATTAACTGTCTGATAAGCATCCGTTCCGTCTGCCTTCTTACCAGTAACTACCCCTATGTCACGTTTCAGTATATCTCTACTATCAACGTGGTCTGCAACCGCCTTTCGACCATTTGCGTATTCGAGTGCATGCGTAACATCGTTTGCGCAAAACAACAATTCACCACTTGCGTTATCATCAATAACGCGAACTTGCCCAAATACTGGGTGATTAAAAACCTTAACTGCGTCCATTACAATTAATTTTAGACGTTAAACAAATGTAGGGTTGATACACAAAGAAGGTGCATCGCTACCCTCTGTCTATGCCTAATTGTGGAAAGCACGCACATACCATTATAATATGCGCAAGGGGCGATACACCTAATATCTTTGATATATGGTTATATCGTATTCTCGTAAGATAAGCGAGCATAAAAAATGCCCCACTGTTTTGCAGCAGAGCTTCCAACCTCGCCACAATTATTTATAGACGCTGCAAAGATACGAAAAATATTCCTATCTGCGTGTCTTAGAAGTAACCTTTAACCAAACTTTAACATTTGGCAGTTATTAATTCTTCGATTAATTTGTTTTTGGGTATAATAAATCCCCACCTATACTTGATAGATGGGGAAACGATTATTCATCAACGGTTAATCCCTTACGTAAAGCCTTTTCTCTTAATTCTTGATAAGCTTTCTGCTTTTCGTAGGCATTGCCATTGTTATACATATTCTCTAACTCCTGTAATTCAATCATTTCTTGTCTGTGTTCTCTTTCGATGCGGTCTATTTTCTTTTTATATTCAATATAATGCCAAATGTAATCAATGGCAAATATGACCACAACAAAGGCGGCAATACCAAGAATGATTTTCTTTGTTTTGCTTAAATTTCTCATATCCGATATTATTTTAATTCACAATCCAATTTCCAAGAACATTAGAATGGTGAAAAGTCCAGTCCTTTTTCTATAAACCTTTCAACGTTAAAAAAGTACTGCCCTTTATCGCAAAGCTGATATATGATTTTTGAGCGCATTTCGTTATCACCATTTGTAATAAGCGGAAGGCAGCAACAATCTTTTGATATGTTGTTCAGAAACTTATCCATTCTATCTCTATCCAGTACTATCATACATTCGTTTTTTGGTGCATTTTTACACATAAGCAAATATATGTCCTCGTCTTGCTCGACTGCACCATACTTATTCTTAACCGCAACCCTACAATTTGCGAGGTAGATGGAATCGGAAAGTATTAAGTCTGAGGATTCTAAAACCTTTCCGTAATCAGGGTCACTCGAAATCTGTCTTTTGAGAAGTCTAGTTAAGCTATTCAAAGAAAACTTCTTGAAGTTGGCAACCTTCGCAATAGAATCTTTCTTTACCTTTGCGATAGAATCTGCGCGTAATTGTGCAGGTGTCTTTTCGGGAACTTTTGGCTTAATGCTGCAACTAGAAACAAACCCCACAGCAATTATAATTGCCATAAACATTAAAACCTTTTTCATTTATAGTGACTTAACCGTGGTGTCGAGGGCTATACGATTATTAATCATTATTGTCTATTTCTCTTCCGTTAATGGCTGTATTTACCATAGCTTGAAAATACAGGTAGTTAGCCTTTGCATCTTCTTTACTCATACCTTTCTTGATAAATTCATCATAAACAGCCTTTGATGAGCCATATAGAAAACCTTTATCAACATCATTAATGGCTTCTTTAATTGAGTTTCTTCTGTCCTTTTGGTTTTCCATATCCAAAAGAGCCTCACAATATGTTGTTTCCCCTTCATCGTCTTTAGCTAACTTAACGAGGGTGTACTCCATCTTTGATGAATTATATCCACCAAAACCATTCTGACCTCTACCAATAAAAGAGATAGTACACATAGAATCGTTGGAAAAAACGACTTTCTCGTTTGTGATTTTGAAAGTCTCTGGATTTTTTGCCAGTTCTTCCATCGTGTCACGTAATTGTCTCTTCGCTTTCTTCTCTAACGAATTGCAAGAAGAAAGAGAAACCACGGCAATTATGATTGCCATATATGCCAAAATCTTTTTCATAACTTATTCGCTTATCCGTGATGCGATAGGGCTATATATTTATATTATTTTCAATAAGATAACGCAATATGCGTCATTATATTGTGTGTATGGCAGAAATTTTAATCTTTATTTCTGCCCATGGCGCAATCGAACAATGTGCCGATTAGCCAAATTGCTATTAAGAATGCCATAACTTTTTTGCTTTAATCGTGATACTATTATTGAGATATTGTAGCTACATTCAAGACTTCTGACGAAATTAAAGAAATCGTTTTCCGTCATATTGATACGGCAACCAGGTATCTTAGCATTTACCATTTCTCCATCATCGTACACTAAGTTATGGAGTTTCTTAAATATCTTTCCTTTGAGTGATGCTATAATCATAACTTATTCCTCCTCTGTATTATTATTGTTGTTATTCAGTTCCTTGTAATACTGCTGAATCTCCTCATCAGTCATACCCTTTTCTCGCATTACACGATAGTTTGCAGAACCACGTCTGAAATAAACCTGACTGCCATAGACTGAGCGTAGATTGTAATACGCACTTCTTACTAGTTCTTTGGTTAATACCTTGCCAGTTGAGGAATAAACACCCATCTGCTGTAACATCATAGCTGCATCGGAAAAGTTAGGTGTGGTTAATTCTGTGAAGTCATTGGTACACTTCTTAACCACATTCCATATAGCCTTGTTGCAAGGTTTCTCAGCAGCCTCTTTCTTGCGTTTTTCCGATGCTGCCTTCTGTGCATTTGATAAATCGCATTTTCTAGGTCTGCCCAACTTCTTAACGACCTTACCAGACTTTGAGATAAATTCTCCTTCTTGTGCCAACTTCTGCTTGCGTACTTCCAACGCGCTCTGTGTTCGTTCTTGAATGAGTTCACGCTCCATCTGTGCCGAGAATGAAAAAGCGAACAACAACATTTCGTCAATCGCTTTCAGATGGCTGCAATCAAGGTCAATGCCCATCTGCACAATTACCAAGCGCACGCCACGTGGTTTCAATTCGTCATTTACAAACTTGTTGATGTCGCTCATTGAACGACCGATACGGCTGACCTCTGACACGATAAGTATATCACCTTTATCAAGCATCGGTAACACTACCTTACCAAGGTTTCTATCCTTATAAGATACCTTACCAGATACTCCTTCCTCCTTCACTTCGTGAGTAGCTTTCAGATTGTGACAATTCAACCATTCGTTGATTGTTCTTTCTTGCTGCTCCAATGTCTGCTTTTCAGTAGAGACACGACTGTATATTATTACTTTCTGCTTTGGCTCATCATCATCGGTCATGTTTGCCTTTGCGTTGCAGCTTTTGTCCGAACGGCAAAGGTAGTGACCTTCTGCCATCATGCAGTAAGGGCAATCCTTACATCCGATGTTCACGATGTCGTATTTTACAGATGCGCCACCTTCATTCTTGATTTCTATTGTCTTCATTTCTCCTATCTCCTATCCTATCTCTTATTACTTAAAACGTTACTTTCTGTTATTTATTATCCACGATAATAGAATGATACATGAAAATCGCTACTTTTACGCTCTCGGTCATTCTCAATCACCCCAAACATATAAGTATCAATCACGTAATCTACATCATTGTTCTTATCATGTTCAATTCTCTTTACCCATTCCTCAACAACATCAGGACACCAAGCATCGCCAAGGAATCTAACCAGCAATTTGTTATCGTTTTCCTGTCGTACCAATATTGGCTCGTTGCCGACAAATCCAACCATTTCTGTATTGTCTTTGTTCCAAGAATATTGTCCATCATTGAACAAATCTCTTACCAACTCATCAAGACAAAGGTCTTTGTCATTGATAGGGCAATGAGCCGCATTCTTAATCTCCATAGTCTTTAATATATTAATAAACATTACAATAAGCGTCATATATTGGCAATGATGTGAACTTGCGCAAATAAGATGCAATCTGTTTCACTCTCAGCATATTTACAAAGCTGCTCATAAATGAGTTCCAATTTATACAGATGTATTTATCTGTAATCTCTACCCATATATCTTCGTTGTCGATACATTTATATTTGAGATATAATGTATCAATCACTTCTTTGATAGTCTTTTTCTTCATAGTCTTACTTCAATTCTTGTTCTACGATATCGAAATTATCCCACGTCTCACCTTCGTTGTCTGAGATATGATAGAATGAGCCTGATACGCTGATTTGGAAATCGTCACAATCCAATGAATGCTTATAGCTTTCCAATGTGTTCAGACCTTTGCCTTCCATCGCTTTTCTAGCCTTGTCTATGGTTGAGAATACTTCTGCCTCAACCTCAACTGCCTCACCCAATCCATGTTGGTATGAAGTGATAACTACATATACTTTCACAACTTAGCCCTCCACTTTTATAATTTCACGTCTTACCAAAGCTTTCACGAACTCCTCTAGAGTTAACTCCGACTTATCACCACCACACATAGAATAGTTCCAATTGATTTTGAGCGACATATCTGTGTGGTATCTAGTAACGCTTTTGCGCTTATTGATACTTCTATCATACTCCCAATTCAATGCAACCTCAATTGTTCCGTTACCATTTGTATAGATGAAAAATGCGCCACGTGAACGTTTTTCTTCAAGTCGGCATTTATAGTTTTCCAAGAAACGTAATTTATCCATCGTTTCCATTTGCCAATTGTCGGCTTTATCATTTTCACATTGCTGCTCATCTTTAATCAACTCATCATCAATAGCATTCTTCTTTGATTCTGCTATCATTAACTTTTCCAATTCGTTCATATCTTTACCCTTTCTGTTATTAAATTACACCGATAATATTAATCGGTTCTTCAATACTCGCTACCAATGCAGCACTATTATTCTCTGTAGTAAGGTTATCAACATCTAAGTAAATAACCTCTGGTAATGATGCCTGTTTCATATTGCTAATTTATTTAATGTTACTTTGTGGTGCAAACTGAATCGAACAGTCTAGAGATACCGGCTATCTTTGCACCTATCCAATATGTTTTATGATATTGCCTTTTTGCCGTAATAACGCAAATTAAGCATTTCCTTTTGGCTAGTAAGTTTGCAGCCACACAATTTGTTATTTGTGCTGTAGTCTGCACCAAGCGCACGCAAACGGCTGCTAGTTGTAGCCGTATTAAAACCACCATCGGAAAAATACACCTTGCCACGTACTTTTGCATATATATATGTATCATACAAGCGTACAAATACATTTGCACCCTCAACAATTACTTCTGTATTACTTTCTCTGTAGTTAACTTTATTATTTATAGCGTTAACCATTCTTTGCTCTATCTTTCTCATTTTATTTGCGTTTTAAAAGGTTATTTACTCTTTTACGTATTTGTTCCAATTGCGCCCTACAATAATGCCTAATACGTAAGATATAAGGGCAAAAATGAAAGGTATTGTTATATCCATATATCCAATAATTAATCTAATGAAACAATAACAGCCATAAAAAGCCATGGTGTAAAGCACATAAATAAAAGCCCTACACTAAACAAAGGGTAACTACCAACTAAAAAGCTAGCAGTAAACAACAAAAAACCGATTACAATAAAAGCAATCATCAAAAACCAAACTATATTTGATAAATTCTTTTTCATATCCTTATATTATTTGTACCTTTGCACCCACATAAGCGAGTGCAAAGGTTATTGTTAGTTACTTCTTTTCTCCTAATTCTCTTTTTGCCAATTCGTTTGTAGTTGTCCATTCAACGTAATCCCAACTTGTGCCGAAATGGTCAACGCAAAGGATATACTTATCCAAAAGGTCTGAATAAGTGAAAAGCAATCCGAATGTTTGCTCCAGGTACTCTACATCGTCATCGGTGCAATCTGTAATAAACCACTGATAAATATCTCTTTGAGTTCCGTCTTCATCAAACAGTTCAAAGCGCATATTATCATAAATAGAAGGGTCTATCTTTGTAATATTGTCGCAGAGGATAAGCGCATTATTACACCAATTTACAGCTACAGAATAATTTGTTTTATAAGTCTTCATACCTAAAATATTTAAAATTTACTAATTAATTTGCTTATATCTGAAAAAACTAATAACTTTGCAACCGCTTAGAAGTAATCATAAGTTATTAGTTTTTCTTTTAACTTGATTCGCCCACTACTTTTTTAAGGTAGTGGGTTTTTGTTTAAATATGCTTTTCTGCTACTTTTTCCCAATACTCATTTATAGAGTTGTCCAGAGTTGATACGTAATGACCAAGTGGACAATACTCATCAATCTCAATAATGCCGCATACGTGCATAGCATCCACTAATTTCTTGTAAGATGCCGAGCCGATAACGTGAATAGCTAGCATATTGAAATTAACCATAAAATCTTTGTTTAACTTTGCAGATAGCTTATTTTGTACCTTTGTAATGTACTCGATAGCCTTTGCCTCCTTTGCCTCCTTTGCTTTTTGTTCCTTTGCAGCCTTAACTCTGGCAAAGTTCATTTTTGCCCACAACTTGCAAAACTCATCTTTGTTCACATCGCTATTATTATAAACCTCAACAATAGTATTGAACTCATCAATACTAACATAAACGCCTGTGCGCTCTACAAATTCACCGTACATCATAATTGCTAATTTTTTAAAGTTACTAATTTGTGGCTATCAATTAATCCGCCTAATTGCCAACGGCTGAGGTTTTCGCCTACATATAACAGTTACTTATTATTGTATTTGGTTTTCATTTATCATTCAATTTATTTCGGTACTCTAACTTTTCTCTACTCACTTCTGAATGTTTCAACGCTGGGAATAATAAGTAATAATGTAGCTACCTTCCGTATAATAGCCAAACCATTTCGAATTGTTACTACTGCAATAAGCATGCAGCCGCTTTTCCGTTTTTTAACCTTGACGGAAAATAACAAACCTAATAATCGATACACTATATAGTATCATCAACATATCATTTGATACGGTTTGTTAGCTTTTATCCGTATATCCTATATTTTGGTATTGTTGTTATCTAATATCTAATATGTTGTATTACACGTAATACGTTATATGATAAGATAGCAGCGCACAAATATATAAGATAGATTTTATTACGCTAAATGTAAATAAGCCAAAGAACACACAATATAGATATAACAGGATTTCTCTGCTTAGAAGCAATCTCGTTGTTTCTTGATTGCGATGCAAAGGTACGACAATTTTCCGTATCTACAAAACTTTTAGGCAAAAAATATGAGATTTTTTGTGTTTTTTCTCGCTTTTTCTTGTTGGTAATAAATAAGGACACCGATTTGCTATATCAGAAATAGCAAAATAAGGGGTTAAATGTGGGGTTGTTGTGTGATTACATAGGTTTTACCTATCTTTGCACCTTTGCTGACCGAAAAAATCACTTTGCAGCCGTTTTCTTTATTATGTACGTGTGCGAGTACATTATATATAGGAAAACGCCTAAAAGCGTATTATTTGCTGTTTATAGGCTTTTTCTCACTTGATAGATAGAAAGTATCTGTTTTGCCGTTTGAGTATCTTTGCAGCCGATTATATGATACGTTTCGTTATCTAGATTGTTTCTAAATAAAGTTTGATGTTTGGTTTTTCGCTCTGTTTGTACTCGCTTTCTGTTTTCGTTTCTTATTTAGATTAATTCTAAACAGAAAACTTTTTAGGAATTTCGAGTTTTCTCAGCACCTTTGCAGAAACGTTCTATCTTTTTACTTTTTGTTTCTTTGCTTTTTCTTCTGTTTTTTATTATTCAGAAGAAAACGAAAGCAGAAACGAAAAACCCGCATTTTTGCCGTTTTTGCTTGAAAACGTCCCTTTTTGTCGCAAATAAAACGCTGATTTTTAGTGATTTACACCTATATAGGGCAAACCACACCCCACCCCCCCGCTTTTAGCACTCGCAGGGTGGGTCAGCTCTCATCCGAATTTTTTTATTTTTTTTATTTTTTATTTTTTTGTAAAATACTATGATTTCGCCAATTCAGCTTTTCTACCGAATTTTGAGCATTTTTGAGAATATCATATCTACTTTTTCTTTTGCATAAAGTTTCATAGTATTTACTTTTAGCTATTTCTGTGCGTCAGGTGGCGTTTTATGCAGCTTCGCGTTATAGTTTACCACCAGAGTATTTTAAACGTCTTAGAACTCAATTATCGAGCTTTTTACATCAATTTTCATTTTTTGCGGAAAAGTAAGGTTGTTTTCGGGTTTAATGTATGTTTTTGCTATTTATAGATTGCAGTTTTCACTAGACTATCATTAGTGGTTGTTTGCGAAGCATTCTTCTTAGGGGATGAGTATATAGTTTACTATATACAGGGGTTGACATCCCCTACTACGGCTGCGCGCGAGGGTACAATTACTTATTTACGTGTTATTATTATATGGGAAATAGTTCAAATGTTAAATTTTCAATATAAAAAATCTGATTTATGTGGATAATATATATTTAATTGGGGATATGGGGAAAATGGTGCAAATTTGCAATTTGTTAAACTATGTAAAGTTCATTTTTGGCTTGATTTTTTGGTGTATATTTGCAGCATAAATATTTGATTTACGAATTACCGACTTTGGAATATGGCAGAAAAGAAATTCTACATACAGCGTTACTTGAAGTCCGAGCAGGGAGCTTGGAAGGCAGACGGATTGCGTAAGAGTCTGGAGGATGATTTCGGCGGCGGTTCTGTCCGCTACAAGTCATTGGACGGATTGAACTCAAAGGGTAAGCAGAAGGGTGTATATACCGAGAGCTATCCTGAGAATGACGCGTTGAGAGTGTTCGTTGACCCGAATGCTAGGCATGAGAGCACCAACGCTACGTTGTCAGTTTGCGTGTTCGGGTATGATGTTGACGGAACAACCGAGCTTTCCGTTACTGAGCAGATAAAAGCTGCCGAGAAAGCATGGGATAGTCTGTATGCTTACTTGGAGGGTTCGCTTATCCTGTGGTATGACGATTACAGACAGAAGAAAGCGTTGTTTTTGGTGCAGGATGCTACAGAGCCATCAACGGATAACATCAAGAACATTCCGTATCTGCTTTGTTCGGTCAAGTTGGTAAACGTCTTCGGTCAGTCGTTTGATGGTGACAGTACCACGATTGAAGATTGGTTGAAGAATGGCGGAAAATAGAAACGACAGCATCCGCAAGGCGGTAGGACGTATCTCTTAGATACAAGTCTAGGCAAACAGAAGGTTCGAGTTCCTTCTACGGTCGGTGGATGCTTTAAAATATATGCGAATTATGAACAAATACAAGACATCAATTGAGGTCAAGGGCGAAAACATCAATGCATTGTTCGACTGCCCTATCGTTACAGACATCAAGAAAGCAACCGATGCGGTCGATGATGGTTTGGACGTTACCGATATGCTTTACAGCGTTACTGCCGTCAATATGGCAGGTGCTCACAAGCAGGTGAAGCGCGGTTCTGTATTGGCGCAAGACGTTTGCGGTCATTGGGAGATTATGACTGCCGATGAATGGGAGTTGAGGAAAGACGATACCATTAGCGATGGTTCTTCCGAGGAATTGTAATCATTTAAAAGTTGAGAATATATGCGAATAAAGGAAGAATCACTTGATAAGGCGTTGGAAGCAGCATCGTTGCAGACGAAGGGATTGCCGAAACGCTACACGGATGGTAAAGACCCATTCTGGATAATGGCAGTTGTGCTTGTTCAGAAGCGCAATTTGGAGGAATGCTACTGCATTTATCAGCAGAATGCGGACAAATACATGAAGCTTTTGCAAGACTTCGGTACACCGAGTCCTATCATGTCTATCAAGAGTATTCATCCTTATATGTATCTTGATGAGGCTCAGTTTTTGCCGAGCGGATGCATCGAAGCAAAGAAGAACTTTCTGAAAAACGAGCTTGGTGAAGACCCTAGGGCTTATGAGGTCGATGAAATGACGGAATCGGACGTTAATCACGCGTTATTGGAGATTGCCATTGCCAAACAAATGAGAGCTGATGAGGAAAACAAGAAAATCAACGTACTCAATGAAGGAAGCGATTTGGACGGAACGAGATTTGAGGACATTGAACGTCAGAAGTTCGAGTTTGAGTTGGCAGAAATGAGGAAAGATGGATGTTCAAAGAAAGAAATAAAAGAGTTCATTGACGAGTATAATGCCGGTCATAAGCAGAAAGTTGACGATGAGCCATACATTTCAGAGGAAGACCGCATTCATCAGGACATGGAATCAAAGGACGTTGAGAAAACTCCCGAATGCAGTATTGAAGGTGAGTTTGATGCACCTGAGATAGACTACGATAAGCTTCATAAGGAATCAGAAGCATTCAAGAAAGAGCAGTTGAAGGTTGCCAAGCGCAAGTGGAAGCGCGCCTATGATGCCGATGCAGAGAAGCGTGAAGGAAGAGAGTTCGAGAACGAATTTGGCGAAGATGAGGAATGTGAGACGTTGCAGTTGCCGAATAAAGAAGCCGTTCCTGTAAAGCGAAAGCCAGGCAGACCTAAGAAATCGTCATTGGATTACACTGCTAGCAAGCGCGACACGACAAAGAAACGCGGTCGCAAACCATCATCAACTAAAAAGTAACAGATTATGACTAAATCAGAGCTTTTGGTGTTCTTTGAGAATGCAAAAGGTGATTTACCTATCATATATATAACATCAGATGATGATGTTGTAAAAATCGGTGGCATTATCAATGCACCTATGGTTGGCAGAATTTATTTTAGTGAGGTCAAGAAAGCCATCACAAAGGATGATTTGCTTGCCAACAAAGAGTTCATTTGCGCAAGTGATGATTCTGAAATTCTTATTGATTTCGGTGGCTACAGACGTGAGACACTTGGTTGCTATATCGCGATTGATGATAGTTGCATTAATATCATTGAGCTATGAGGAATAACCATCACAATCCTAATAAAGTACCGCCGTTCAAGCCGGATCCTGAGCATTGGACCAGGAAGGTTCATTCATGGAAGGCGAAGGTCGCATACGAGACTGAGGATGATGCTTGGGAGTTTCTGAATCAGAATCCGAGGTTGAAGGCACTTGGTTGGCATCCTTACTTGTGCAAGGTTTGCTCAAAGTGGCATATTGGTAGGTTACATAATTAATGATTATGAAAAAAGAAGATAGACTTAAAATATATCGCAAATACGATGGGCATTGTGCTTATTGCGGCAAGAGTATTGAGTATAAGGATATGCAGGTTGACCATCTCGTCCCGAAGAATCGAGGGTGTTACTCGCGTTGGAGCGACAAGGATGGCAAGTTCGTTGTTTCCCATGGCGATGACTGTATGGAGAACTATATGCCATCTTGCAGGTCTTGCAATCTTCGTAAGCGTGATATGAGTTTGGAACAATTTCGCTCAGAGATTACAAGACAAGCGAAAGGTCTGCTTAATGGCAAAGCTTCTTTTCAGGTAAAGATGTCTCTAGCTTATGGTTTAATCGAAGAACACTTTGATAGACCCATTGAGTTCTATTTTGAGAAATTTAAATAGTTGATAATATGAAGAAGAAAGGATATTACGAATATGGAAACGGAATTTATCCGCAAAGACTTTGGGTACATATCGGAAAGGATTTGCCCGAATTGATAAATGCGGAGTTTGATGGTTGTAATCCGCCAAATGACGGATATGTTGGTGTTTCTTACGACAAAGCTATCAGAAAGCGTGATGATAGATACGGAATCTTAGTTTCGTTTAAGAGTACTAAAGTAATGACTATGCGTGTTTGCTGCCACGAAGCTAGCCACGCTTGCGATGCAATAGAAAGTAGCATTGACATGGAACACGGCGGCGAGCCTTCTGCCTACTTGATGGGTTGGATTGCGTCTTGCATCAACAAGGCTCGTTTGGGCATTGGAGATTTCGTTGAACTAAAAGATAAGGAGGAATAGCTTATGATTAGAATAGAAGATATTAAGATAGGGTCTGTCTTGCAGATTACGAAGTGTAATTTGATAAAGATTGCAGGCTCGGTGTTTGCTGATAAAATAGACCCATTAGGCTCTATTGATAGGATTCAACATATCAAAGTTATCGATATAGCTATAACGGATAAAAAATGCGAAATCGTAGCATTCTTTAAACCCGAGTTAGCAGCTTGTGTGGATATAGTTGATTTGGCGATGTATTCTATTTTCTCGGATTTTAAAGAAACACCAATCAAAAAAGAATCCGAGAAGAGTGATGCCGACCGCTTCAAGGAAATCACAGACAAGATGAGTGATACCTATAAGCGTAAGAATCATGATTATGGGAATGCTTTTTCCGAAATGTATGATGAGCTTGGTATCAACTACGGCTACGGAAAGATACGAGAGAAAGTGAATCGCATCAAGACGTTGAAGGATAATGAGGCGCAAGTCGCTAATGAGCCATTGGAAGATGCTCTTCTTGACTGCGCTAACTATTGTATCTTGACATTGATGGAATATCAAAAACGTAAGGAACATGGCACAGACTAAATACACTTGTAAGGATTGTGTATTGTTGAATGATGAAGATTCTGAGTTCCCATATTGCTTGGGCAAAGACTTATATACAGACGCAAATCCTGACGATGATGCTTGCGGAGACATTATTCCGCTAGTATATACTTGCAAGGATTGTTCCTTCTTCAAGGATGGGGTTTGCCATAATACCACGGAGAAGAGATACACATCGAAAGAGAATCCTTCATGTAGAAATTTCGAGTACAAAACGATTGTAGAACAAAAATAAATATATAGTTATGGCTAGAATTGCAAAAAAGAAGACTGTTGACAACAATGCAGGTTTGCTTAAAGTTGTTGTCGGAATCAACAGAAAAGATGTTGAAAGTGTTACCGACTTCGGTCATTTCTTCATCGTAATTTTGAAGGATTGTGCTATTTTCCACACACACATTGGATTTGAAGCACGTTTTAAGCGTTGGGGCGGTGTTGATATGGAAGGACACGCGCTTACCACTACAACATTCGCGTGGCTTGAAAATCTTGTCGCGATGAAGAAAGAAGTAAAGGGAAAAGAGAATGATATTTTCCCTGAGACAGATGTTACTTATCAAGATATGCTTGATAGTATGGTTATCATCACAGAAGCCAACATTACTCATCCGATTACAGCGTTCACTGATGCAGATGATGCAGCAAAATTTGCAAAAGAAAAACTTGATTACATCGGTCGTATGCAGAAAGAGTTGGAAACTGTAATGAACACTCCAGTTTCCGAAGAGACAGAGGAAGACTTGAAGAAGAACTTTGAGCACGGTCAGCAAGCAATATTGGCAGAGCAAGCAGCCGAGGCTCTTAATCAAGGAAAGGAATAGCTTATGTATAATGAATGGTATATAGAACTGAAATACGGACTATTCCGAGATTACAGGATTGTAAGGATGTGTGATGCTAACGGAGTGAAACGAGACGGTATCTTTATACCATTCATTCAGAACGGAATAAAATGGGATGGTGTAAAGGTTAAGAATCCTGTTCAGTATCTAAAGCCGATTTGGGCTGCCGCCGATGGTTCTAGATTACACAAGTTAGTGCCTATGGTTTCTGTGGATTTCAGACAAAAGATGGAAGATGCAGGTGTATTGTCACCAGATGATAAATACCCTTGTGATACGGTAGGTTACGTTTATAAAGATAAAAAATAAGTTATAACGGCTATGATGTACTTAGGTAATGATACGATGGATAAGGTAGAGCGGATGGTTTGCGAACAAGTGAACACGGCTATGAGTATTGAGGAAAAGGAAGGAGTGAATGCAGACGATTTATATGTTGGCAATACTAACATTCCTTTTGCGAGAGCGGTAGCAAGAAACTTTGTTCTTGACGTTCTACACAATCGCTATGGTTTTTCCTATGCCGTTATTGCACAGCGCGCGGACATCAATGAGAAATCTGCTATGCGATGTGTCCGCAAGTGTCACGAACTTGTCGGGTACGATAAAACCTATGCGTATGTGAACACTTTAATTAACGATAGATTGAGAGAATGGTATGGGGAATAGTAATGAATTATTAACATTGAAGCGCAATGCACTGAGATTGGGATTGTGCGGAGAATATAAAGGAAAATGGGATTCTGCCGCGAGTAAGCGAGAATTGGTAAATATGGCTCTTGATTCTAACGGAATTGAGTTTATGGCTGATTCTATTGCTTTCGGATGGGGATTGTCTAAAGAGTACCTTTTGAAAGAGTTTGGTGAGTTTGCCAATGGATTCTACCAATGTAACGAGCACGGATATACTAGCGAAATGTATATAGGTGCTCATGGAGTTATCAAGGTGCGCTCTACGATTATTCTTGTCGCGTACTGCAAGGATTTGGAAATTGAAGTTCCTGAGAATATGGTTACTCGCATTTATGTGTGCGGGAAGAGTGAAGTTCGCATTGAATGCAAAGGAAAATGTGACCTTATAGAGTACGGAGAGGATAATGATGTTAAAATCATTGGCTACGATGACGTAAATATGACGTTAGGGCACGTTTACACATCAGAGTGGAATAGTTGTAAGGACGAGCAGAAATAACGTCTTACGGCTCATTTAAATAGCAAAGTTTGGTAAAAATATTTATATTATTTTCTCGTTTACAGAGTGTACGGCGGTACACAGGCATAAAATGTAATTTTACTTTTTTTTATTAGTTAAGGTTTGGTTATATTTATGTTGATTAAAAAGGGCAAGTTCAGTTGTGAAACCGAGCTTGCCCTAATTTTATGTATAGAACACAGAAAACTAATTCATAAATACCTTGATACCATTTCTTCCTTGCTTGTGACCGCCCTTTACACAGCTGGTCAGAGTGTCGCGAATATCAGTAAGTATTGTTGTCTGCAATCTCAACTCAATTAGTACAGGACTGCTTGATGTATCTTGTGTTATCGCGCTGATACTATTACCGAGCTTCTCTAACAGAGTGTCGCGGATGATACGAATGTCTGCTTGTTGAGTAGCTACATAAAACCTGAGAGAATTGAGTATCGATTCCAACGCCTGTGCGGTTGATTCTGTAACAGACTGAATACCTTGCTGCAAAGCAGAGATATTTGAACTGCCAGCAGGTTTGACGTTGAGAACATCCATCAAGTTCTTTGCATACTCATTGAATAATGCAAGATTCTTGTCTTTCAGCTCCTTGATACCTTCAAGTTCTTTCTTGGTAACGTCAAGACCATTGTTTCCACCTTCGCTGCCATCAGATACCGCTTTGTCGAATGCTTCAAGGATAGGCTGAATGTATTTTGAAGTAGCTCTATTCATTAACTGCTTGGTGAGCATTGTATTGAAATACTCGTCAAACTTATTGTTGAGTGCTTCGAGTGCATCACTACCTTCATTGAAAGCATCTACCCACGCTTCCGAGAAAGCTTCAGCAGCAGATTTATAGTTAGACTGAGAACCGAAACCGCCAAGTGCTTCTGTCATAGATTCACCTAATTCTTGGATTGTTGTGTTCAAATCATCAATCTGCTGTTCCCATTCCTGAATCTTACCTTCATCAGGTTTCTTGCGACCGCGCTCTGCGTTAATCATTGCTTGGTACGCCTTCTGCTGCTTTTTAAGGGCATCGACCGATTTTTGGTTGTATTCATAGAGCTTTTGCGTATCAAAGGCATCATCCATACTCTTTTTAAGCTTTTCGTAAGCGTGTTGTAAGGAATTTACAGCGCGTTCTTGGCGTGCAATTTCCTTATCAATCTTTCCTTCGTTGCTAAAGAGTTTAGCTAAGCCCGTAAGCGCGCCCATTGCGCCCGATACTACACCTGCATAGTTTCCGCTATAGTACGAACCGACCGCCTGACCGATGTTGCTGACAATATCCAGAGTGTTCTCCAAATTTGCATCAGAACCGCTAAGTGCTTCAAACAGAGCATTAAACGAGTTAGCCATTGTGGAAACTACATCTGTAATATCCGTCACGGATTTTGAGAACTTTGACTTTGCCTGCTCTTCCTCAGTCATAATCGTTCCGAGCTTTGCAATCTGCTCATCGGTGAGGTTTAACTGAGATTTTAAAGAATCGCGAATGCTTTTGTTGGTTGCCAACTTCAACTTTAAGGCTGCAACAACGCTTTCGTCCGCACCCTTAATCTTTGCTAGTTCATTATACTCATGTTCCAAAGACTCAACATAGGCATTTTGATTCTGCAATTTTTTCGTCAAATCTGCTCTAAGTCCGTTAAGCTCTACATACTTTTCTACGCCACCCGACTTTTTTAAGTCTTTACCAGCCTTAATCATTTCTTTAAGTCCGCTAGTGAAAGCCTTGAAAGGATTGCGTGAATTGCGAACTTCATTGACCTTATTAATCTGTTCCGCAATAGTCTTCAACTCTGTTGGGTCTAGGTCTCTAAGCTCTGTACGCAACTGTTGCAGTCTTTCTGCCATCGCATCAAGTGCCTTAGAAGAAACTTGGTCTAGATTATCAAACAGACGAACATACATGTCGCTATTTTTAAAATCTTTCCAAGTATTTTCGCCAGTCTTCTTTTTGTAGTCCAAGTCAATATTATCAAGTAATTTCTTCTGAGTTTCAGGGTCAGAGAAATTCTTCATTATTGCTGTTCTATCCGCGATATATTTTCTATCAAGCTGCAACTGGTCTGACAGGCGTTGCTTATACTCATTGAAGAGTTTTTGAGCAGTATCTGTCGTGTCTTGCTCGATTTTTTGATTGAGCTTTTGTATCTGGTTGAGATATTCTTTTTCAACATCACTACCAGCAAACTTTTTCTTTATGACATCTGCGGTATTCTCCAAATCAGAGTTGTATTGCTGAATAACCTTATCGCCCCATTTTGTGAAATCCTTACCATAATGAGTTTCGTAGTCTTTGATGATATACTTATTAAACTCATTATTTATGTCTTCCTGTACTTCATCAAACGACTTCGTTAGGTCTCCAAACATAGACTTAATAAGTTCATCAGACATACCCTCATCTTTCAGTTTTTTATACAAGTCCATCTGAGAGAATGCATCATTGACATTTCTAGATATATCATCCTTTAATTTGTTGTATTCCTTCTCAGAAACTTTCAAATCAATGTCTGCCGAAATGCGGAATGCGTTACCTCGCTTTGTCAATTCCTTGTACTGAGAACCAATCTCACGAATGCGTTTTGCCACAGATGCATCGTCTGGCAGAATATCAGAGGCTTTCCATCCTACATTTTGCGCTGCCTCTTTAAAATACTTACGAGTAGCAGATAATGCGGTTTCTTTTGATTCCGTCTTAATCAACTCGTTGTATTTAGAGTTCATATCTTTCAATAATGAAATTCGCTCTTGCAAGATGTCTCTTTGTGCCTTATCTTGTTTGATTCTATTTTTTTTAGCATCACTCTCAAAAGGGTTAACACCCAAAGCTAACGCTTTTTGTGTCGCGGCTTGCTTATATTCCCTAGCCTTGGCTCTCACCTTGGCTACAGAAATTACCATTTGGTTTGCTCCAATTTCACCAGCCTTGAATATCTTTCGGATATCATCCGTAACTTTTATTGTAGGCGAGTTTTTGCCAACTGCGGCGAGTCTCTTTTCAACTTCTTTCCAATATTTTGCAGCCATTGATGCTTGGTCTCCTTTTCCAATAAAACCTTCAAAAACCTTATCGTCATCAATTTCTTTGACAACGAGGCTAATACCATACTTTTTCTTTGCAAAGAAATCATTGATATAATCATCAACCCAAGATACTTGCTTCTCCATATTGGCTCTATAAATATACACATTGATGCCAAAGTGTCTATAAGCAAGGTCTCTCTCGTATTGACTCCAATCGCGCTCGGCTGCAATTCTGTCAATTACGCCCTGTATCTTTATAGGGTTATTGCTATATTTTTTTCTAAGGTCTCCAAATACTGCATCAAATTCGCTGTTCAATTCTTGCGCCTTATTTTGCACGCTATTCATTACACGGATAAGGTCATTGAAATCTGCTTGCGAAGTACCAATAAAGGATGGCATTTTATAGTCACTGCCGCCTTGTGCTATGTTGATTTTCTTTATCAACTCATACATACGTGTCATATAGTCAATGTTGGATTCGTTATCCTTTCGACCTGCACGTATCTCATCAAAGTATTTCTTTGTAGTCGAAGTGGCTTGTTTGTAGTTCGCGTTAATGTTTGCTACAACTCTCTCCATTTGTGAAGACTTTGCGAGAGCATCAATCACAGCATCTTTGTAATCGTCTGCATCATCATCAAGTCCATCAGTAAACCAAGTGTTCCAAGCATCATTCTTGTCGTAATTTCTTCTGATAACCTCAATGCTATCAATGAAATCTTGATACTCTTTTTCAACCTTACTGAAAGTAGCGTTAAGTTGGTTTACATCGAGACTATCTACATTGATTTTAAAAGTCAGTCCGTCTTTTGATGCGGCATCAATAAGCTTTTGTAACGTTGTACGTCTATCTTCGACATTCTTTTCTAAATCCTTTCCTTCTAATTTGCCATTTGTGGCTGCATTTGCTAGGTCGTTGTACGTTCCAGCCAAAGCACCTATTGCACCCTTTGCCTTTATGGTTTCTTCTTCGGCTTTACGTACATTTTTGTTGTACTTGGAAATCTTATCATAAACAGTAGTTATTACTTCTGCTACAGCGTAAATTGCAAGACCTACGCCTATACCTGATAATGAACTTTTAACGAGACCGCCAAAATCTTTGAGAGCTTTTTTCATTCCATCTAAGGAATTTACGAAAAGAGCCTTATATCTTACGATACCTGAACCAGATGCTTGTGAAAAAGCTTGTCCGAGACTAGTCTTTGCAAACATAGAATTAGCTTTTATAGCAATAAGAATAGGTATAAGAGCTTTTCCTATCTCTGCAAGAGTCTTCCAATTATCAAGCAGAGAAGTACCCCAGCTTACCATTCCCTTCATTGTGCCCTCGTTAGCCTTGCCAATATCATTAAGCATCACATCGAAAGCATCCTTCAAGTTGGAAATCTTACCTTGGAGAGTCTCAGCCTGAATCTCTTGCATATTGTAGAATGTTCCACCCTTATCGGTCATGCGTTGGAATATTGCCTCAACATCCTCAAATGTAACCTTGCGCTTGGAAATCATATCAACAATCTGTGCAGTCGTGTACGCTTCTCCCTTAACTTCCTTGAAGTATTGTTGCAGCTCGCCATACATATTAATACCAGCCTCGGTAAACTGACGAACCTCAGAACCGCGAAGGTATGCAGCAGCCTTGACTTGTCCGTATGCAAGGATAAGTCTTCCCATATCAACGCCAAGACCTGCTGAAACATCGGCAAGTCGCTTGGTTGTATCATAAAGTTTATCAGACTCAATTCGGTAAGCGGAAAGTTGTCGTGTGTAATCCACCAAGTCCTTGATACGGAAAGGTGATTTAACGGCAAGTTCTACTGTCTTGTTGAAAATCTCGTCTGCCTTTGGCTTGTTCTGCAAGATAGCTTCGAGTGAACGCTCTGAAAGTTCAAATTGACCTCTGACTTCTGCTATTTGTTCAACAAAAGATTTTGCTGCACCAAATGAGAATACAACTGCTGTTCGCTGTGCAAGACGTGATAAATATCCTGCAATGTATGACGTTTGCTCGCCTAAACTCTTTGCATTCACACCGGCTTCTTTGAGAACTTTAGAGTGATGCTTGATAGCCTCGTTTACAGAGGCAAGGTTTTGCTTGTAGTTTTTGTCAGTTGTTATAAGTGATAATCTAGCTTGTTTTAAATCTTTTACTGCTTGCGCGTGCTCTCTCAAAGATGATGCGTTTGCGTACTGGCTAATAACACCCTTAAAATCAGAAAAGTTGGTAGTTCTGTTATTGGCGTTATTTGCACTTTGTTGCGCTTTAGCTATTAACTCTTTTGCCCTTGCTTCTTTTGCGATAGCTTGCGCGTTAGAAAGATGGGCTTGCGCTTCTGCTTTCTTTGTGCGCGCCTCCTCTACAGAGAGTCTTGCTTGTGCTGTTTGCTTTTTTGCGGTCTCTGTCTGAACTTTGACTTCCTCTGTAAGTGCTTTGATTTTCTCTTTTGTTGCCTTTGTCTCAGCTATAGTAGCGCGAGTTTCCTCTGCTGACTTATTTATACCAGCAGTCTTAGCTTTGATTTCTTCTTGTTCTGCTTTTGCTGATTCAGCTTGCGCTCTAGCTTTTTCTTGCTGGTATCTGCTTGCTTGCTGCTGAATCTTCTGCTTTTGAGATTCAGAAGCAACTATTGTAGCAGTAGCCTTTTCTTCAGCGATTGCGGTCTTTGTGATTTCCTCTTGCGTTTTCAGTTTAGCCTGTTGTACTTTCTCTTCCGCTTGCTTACGTTTTTCCGCATAGATTTCTGCATACTTAGCCGCAAGTTGTTCCATAGAATTAACGCTCATTTGAGAGTTAATCAATCTGTCTATATTTTGTGCGGCTTGAATAATTGCACCGCCCATTTTATTTATTTGCTTCGCTGCACTCTCTGCCCCAAGATTAGAAAAACTACCAGACATCTTTTTAGACTCTGAATTGATTGCATCTAATCTAATAATAATATCTTCAAGAGATTTTGAAAATATTTTTGCATCAGCAGTCATAGATGTAAACGCATTATTTACAGCTTGCCCCATTTGTTGAGAATGGTTTTGTATAGACTGAATGCGCTCGTCAGCCATTTTGATTGCGTCCAATGCACTCTTAGGGATAGCGAGAGCACTTCCTAATGCTGAATCTGCCATAATTCAAAAGTTTAAGAGTTTATAAAATAGGTATTCCAAGGTCATTGAGATTTCGTAAATCCTCTGCACCATTGATTACCTTTGCATTCTTTAATTTGTCGTTCTTCTGATTATTGCCTTTATCTGACGATATATACTCTATATGAGTAAAATCCATAGACGCAAGGCGAATCTGCGGAACGGTCATTCTCCACTTATATTCTTCTTGCGAGCACCATGTGTTGGCACGTAAGAAATCTATCATTTGTCCGTATTCTGTTCGTGATGGGATAATTCGGTTGCTTGTTTCTTCCTCATCAGAGCTTGATTGCGGACGGTCTGAATCACATTGGTACTCGCGAAGAAAAAATCCACATCTAGCAAATTGAGAATTTCAACGAGTAATGTTGCCCAATCCTTGATGTCATAGTCTCCCCAAAGCAACTGGTCGTAAACTTGTTGGTATTCCTCAGAATCAATGCGTTTCTTGTCATTGAGCAAGGATAGTGTAATTACTCTTGCCACAGATGGAATGTTGATAGCAAACTCCTTGATAACATCACCCATTGATAAGTTTTCGCCCTTGACAATCTTGCAAGCCTCCTCTGCAATCATCCATTGAGTGCCTGGCTTCAATGCTCTTATCTCCCACTTTGTACCTTGCAATTTTACGATTGTAGGAGAATCGTTCATGATTTGCGCCAGACGCTCCATTGCTGCATCAGATATAGGAGAACTAGGCAACACCTTATTCTCGCCTTCTGCTGCTTGTTTCTTAGCCTTATTCGGGTCTTTTTGTGCTCTATATACTTTTCCCATATATATGAATTACTTTTTAATCACACTTACTGTTCCATTATACTTCTTGGATAGGTTTTGTAGCTTTTGAAACGACATAGAAATGACTCTGTAAGATTGTTTCAGATTTCCACCGCCATCTTCCAATATCTTAGCGTATGGCATAGTCGCAACAACTGCCAAATCAATTACTCCACTAGGGGAATAATCGTTTTTGAGATATTCGTTTATCGCCTCACGACCTTTAATTTCTTCTCCATGCCAATTCTTGCCTTTGGATGCTTTTGGTGAGGATGATAAGTAACCTATCTTTTCAAGCTTGCCTTCGACATAAATGCCATATCCGTAAGAATCATAGAGGTTGTATGTTCGATGTGTGTACGTAATCTCTTGAATACATTCTCTTAACACATTCTTTGCATCCTTGTCTAATTCCTTCGTAATAAGCTTTAATGCTTTTTTGTATAATGTTTCAGCCATAAATGATAAAACTTAAAAAGGAGCGGACAGCATTAAAGCCGCCGCCCCTTGTATATAGTCGAGAATTGTTGAAGAATCTACACTATGCACCAGCAACTGGCAATGTGTATGCAGGGTCAATGTAGAATGGTGTCTTGCGAGTTACACTGCCATCTTTAACCTCAACCAACTGACCTGTGCCAGCCAACGCAACCTTTGCCAAGTTAGAGTTCAGAGACTCAATGGTTGTCTTGGAATTGAGCTGCAACTTAGGCAGAATCAATGCTGTGTGTGTAGTACCGTCTGCGTTGTCAAAAACTACTGCGACCTCTGCATACATCAGCTTGTAACCAGATGGAGCGTAAATCTTACCATCAGTACCATTTGTAAAGCCGCACAATGCAGTCAATACAGGAGCTTGAGTATCTGCAACCTCAGCAGCAAACTGATACTTACCAGTTGTAACGATAGACATGATAGGAGTATCAGAAGTCTCGCGCTCAATATCGGTAGTATCGTTATCGTCTTGAGAGATAGATGTGGTGTCGCGAACAACATCGTCCAAATCGTAATAATCGTCACCAGCTGCATTACCATTGAACGGACGAACAATAATGTGTGAAGGCTTAGAGAGCTTGATTGCACCTGCGCCTGTACTTGTAACTTTCGTTGCCATATTGTTATGAGTTTAAATTGTTATCCTAAATAAATGAAATAATTAACGTACAATAACCGAAACAGAAATAATCTGAAAATGGAACTGACGGTTTGAATCATATCCGCTATCTCTGTATAATACACTAATTGTATAGTTTGCGTCTCTTGATTCATCAATGATTTTGTCAAGAATGCCTTCCATCTTGTCAAGTAACTTTACATTCTTTCTAAGTGGAGTACCTTTTGGTCTTGCATAAAGATAAATGTTAGCATAGCCAGAAGAATAACCGCCATAATCTCTTTGCTGACCTACGTCCACATTGACAAAATCATCCCAGTTCTTACTAGTTGTAGGTGGCAATTCTCCAACAAATATGTTGTTTGAGATTTTTCCCTTAGTAAGAAGCATCGAAAAGAAATTCTCAATTCGAGACAATCTGCGATTAATCCTCTGTGCCATACCTTGTTATCCTAAATACATTTTACCTTATGATGAAAAAAACTAAATATCAGTACCCTTGATGTAAGCTACACATCCGTGCATCTGTGTCGGATAAACGCCAATAACCATTCCGTCAACGTCCATTCCGTACATTTTTCCACGGAAACGAATGCCAGCATTCAATCCTTCAGGAATATATTCTTCCTCTTTTCCATCTTCTCCCTCTTTCGTGGGCATCGGAAAATAGATTGTATATCCTAACGTAACTACGCCCGAATTAAACAGCTTATTGGTTTCCTGAATATCGCAATCAGTTTCAAAAATGATAGTTTCTACATTTTCTGTTTCGTCTGAGCTAGTATCAGTATCACCTAACATATCCCCATCGCTTCCGATAAGGTCTCCATCTTCTTTCGGTTTTTGTTCCGAGCGGTAGAACACGCCATGATAGGCATATTCATCCAAAGCATTTCTGTCAGTGTACATAGCTTACCAATCTGTTTCTTTAATCCATTTAACCTCTCCATCGGTTTCATTGAGAGCTTCAAGTTTTTCATCCTCTCCATACTTCTTGTAAAGTCTTTTGAGTTCTGATTTGATACTCAGCAATGCAGCCGATGTAATGGTCTGAGCACCTACCGTAAGAGTATATGCGCCATGTTGGTTTGTGGTTGATGCAGTCTGATAGACACCGAATACAATCTTTTCCAAGAGCGCAATCTTACATCTTTCTTTCTGTTCTTCTGTCAAGTCCAAATAAGACTCAACATCAGAAACGCCGCAATCCAAAGCGACATTGTTTAATGCAGACTTGTCGAAGACAAAGTTAGTCATGCCGCTCAGATAGTCCAATATGTCAAACTTCGATGCTGCCATTGAGAGATAAATGAATTAAATGTTATCGTATATTGTGAGTGAACCACCATTAGTTACCTGCTGTTGAGGTATCAATGATTACGTGGTTCATAAAGTCGAGAAGTGCAGGGCAAGCCGACATCATGACCTTAGTCTGCCACTCGCGGAACTGACCGTTATCCATTGCGTAGTTTCCTACGGTAACGAGTCCGTCAGCGATTGAAGCCCAAGAAACATCAATGTTCTTTGCGCCATACTTCTGTTGAAGTGTCTGGTCGTAGATAGGAGTCCACTTGAACTCAACGCTATCACCGGTAGGGCAAAGTACAACAATCTTATCATCCCAACCTTGCACGAATGTGTCAGTTGTAACAGTCTTGTTGCGCTCCTTCTCAACAACAATCTCGATAGGAGAAAGACCTGTCATGTCGGAAAGTGATTTCTTGAAGTCCTCGTCCAAAATCTGCATGTTAGCAGTATATGCGCGGTCGTGAGCCTTGCACCAGTTGATGTACCACTCCTTAACTTCCTTGTTCTGCAAGAATACATCGCGGTACATCTTGCGAGTCATCTTCCATACGAGAGAAATCTCAGTACCGCCACGCTCATCGCGATAATCGTCCTCAATCTTTCTCATCTGTGAGATAAGGTTGCAGTCTGGGTCAGTCCAAGTTTTCGCACCAGCTTTCTTGCGGTTCTCTGTTGGGAATGGCTCAACCTTCTGCAAGAACTGCTGCAAACCTTCGCCCTTGCCCTTCCAACTCATCTTTGCAGTTGTCATAATCTGTGCTGTCAAGTTAGAGAGTGTTGCCTCTGCTGAGTTCTTACCTACCTGAACAACATCGCGCACCCAAGCAGCCATAAGGTCTGCATCGTTGCCGAACTGTTCAAAAAGTTTCTCTTTGTACTCGCGTTGTCTTGCGTTCTCAGACCACTTGTAACCGATGAAGTCTGGAATTGTACCTGTGTACATCTCCAAACCCTCGTTATCCATTTCTGGAGCATCACCAAGTGGAGCGCGAAGGTGCATCAAAGGAGCTGCCTCTGCCTTGCGAGACTTGATGCTGAATGAAGCCACGCCATCGTAGTCTGTAGGTGTAGGCATAGAAGCTCTACGACCTTGTGTGAGATACCAGCCATAGTTGGTATAGAGCAACCCCTTGGTGCTCAAGAAGGTTCTCAGAAAGTTTATGTTATCCTTAGAAGAGAACAATTTGGCGTATCTCGAATTGTTAAAATCAAATTGTTGCATATCCTGAATACTTAAATTAATGATATGTTATCCTATTGTTATCCTATTGAATTGGAGCGGTTAGAATCCGAACCATCCGTTCTCTGTTCTTGTGTTCATCGCAAGTACGGCTGGTGGAAGCTTGTTGCACTTTGCCAAGTTCAAGATTACTCTTGAATCCTTAATCAATGCTGGAGTATAAGAGTACTGAGCACCCTCACCTTCCTCAACTTTGGTTGACAAGTTAGGGTCATAGAAGAAGTCGTTGTCTTTATCGAAGTAAGCGTTAGGATTGGTAACCATTGCGGTAGTCTGCACATCTGCCTTTGCTGCTTCAACGAGAATATCGCCCTTCTTTGCGGTTGCGCCAAAAGCTGTACCGAGAGTTACGATAAATACGTTTACACCACCTTCTGTGCCTTTGGTTACGCCTGTAACTGTAAGACCAGTACCAGTACCAGTAAGAGTTGATGGAGCGACCATGATGTTGTCACCGATAAAAGGAATGTGATGGTAGCCATCATCTACGAGATTGATTGTCAAGTCTTCTGCTTTGACATCCTTTGCCAATTCGTAATACTTCAAAATCTTGACGGTCTGACCGCCATTCTTGCCGTAAGTGTCTGGGTCATACTCGCACAAATCACCTGCGTAAGCCTTAGCGCGACCCTTGAACGGATTTGTGATAACACCACCAAAAGGAGGGTAAACGAATGCGTCCTTGTTGCCGCTTACGAGGTTAATGAAAACGCTTCTATGACCGCCAATCTTACCATGTGCTTGGATAAGTGTACGACCGCCAAAGTGACCGCCATATCCATGCTTCAAATAGAAATCATCTGCTGCTGCCATAATTTGTAAATTTGTTAAATAGTGAATGAATAATGTTATTCGCCTGCGTCAGGGTTCACGATGCCCACAACATCAGAGAAATCGTCAGCCTTGTCATTGTCACCACCGCCAGCACTACCTGGGGTGTTGTTGTTTGGCTTTGAATGAGAGAGATTGTAAAACTCTTCCGCATCGGTAAATTCCTGCTCGATGTCCGAATCCTTAGTGAGGTTCAACTTGTTCATGTACTTGTCAATCCACTTGCTATCGTTGATACCTTTCTCCTTGAACTTGGCGAGAAGTTCACTACGTTTTTGTGATACGAGCTTAGATGCTTCGTACTCTGCATCCTTCTTCTCTAGAGCTTCCAAGCGTTCCAAAAGCTTCTTTTCAACATCCGAAGGCTCTTTGTTATCATCCTTTGGATTTGGCTTGGTGTCGGGATGCTCATCGTTCCATTTCTTGATGAAGTCGGCATTGTCCTTCTCGTAGTTGCCGTTAAGGGAAACATACTGCGGCAAAATCTTCTTCACCAAATCATCTAACTCTGTATCTTCACCAACTAAGAGGTCAAAGTGGGAATCACTCAAACTCTTGATTGTCTTTTCACTGATGGAAAGGTGTTTTCCGTTTGCAGTGAGCTTTGCTTTTAGGGTGTCTAAAAGTTGTTGTTTTGTAAACTTCATATTACTAATTTTTAAAATTCTGCTGCAAAGATAATTAAATAATGTGGTGATTTTTAGGTTTTTAGAAACTCTATTTGTTACGTAACCAATATAGAATTAATTTCACTCTATTATATATTATAAATTAGGTATCTTTGCAGCATGAACACGAATAAAGATATAGAAATCAGACCACAAGAGGGCTTTCAAATGTCCTTTGCAAGTAGTAATGTCGATGTGGTTTTCGGTGGTGGAAATCTTGGAGGGGGCAAGCTACAGCCGCTTGATTCTAAGATACTCACACCATCGGGATGGCAGACTATGGGCGATATGCAAGTTGGTTCTAAGGTGATGACTCCATTTGATGGAATTGCCACCGTGATTGCTGTATTCCCACAAGGCGTGAAAGATGTGTATGAGCTTACAACGTTAGATGGGCGAAAGTGTGAATGCGGTCTTGAACATCTATGGACGGTACGAACTCCAAAGCAAGTGCATAAGTATCGTTCCCATAACAAGGAATGGGGATGGACTATGACTTTGCAGACAAAAGACCTTATTGATGGGTTGGAGCAAGGAAAGAAATACTTCATCCCAAACAACAAAGCTATAGAGTTTGGTGAAAAAGAACTGCCAATACCGCCATACGTATTAGGTGTTATGCTCGGTGATGGATGCCTAACTATTTGGCGTAACGAGAAAGGTTTTAAAATTTCCAATACAGAATGGGATATAATAAATAAGGTAGCTAAATTGACGGACACAACAAGGGTGTACGAGCAACCAAGCTGCGTTACTAAATTGTTCTATACACCACACTATAAGGAGTATAAGGAATATTTAAGAGAAGAATGTTTGTTGGATTATTCCTACAACAAGTTTATTCCTGAAAAATATCTTCACTCTAGCATTGAACAAAGAAAGCAATTGCTAGCAGGTTTATTTGATACCGATGGAAGTGTAGAACCTTACGATAATAGTTATAGCTTCTCTACGACAAGTGTAAGGCTTAAAGATACATTTATTGAGCTGTGTCGTAGTCTTGGATATACATGTTCTTGCAGAGAAGACAGAAGAGAAAAATATACGAAAGGTGTTGCTTACGACATAGTAATACGCACCGACGATATTATATTCACAAGCGAGAAGCATAAGGCTAGATACAATAATGAGCGGAACAAAACAAGAAAGTACGCTAAAGACAACGACCATTCACGGATTGTGTCTATCAAAAAGGTAAGAAGAGCCGAGTGCCAGTGTATTTTGGTTGATGATGAAAAGCATTTGTATATCACGGATGATTACATTACAACCCACAACTCGTATGGTCTTGTACTTGCGATGGCAGAGCCGTTAATGACCGACCCAGATTTTCGTGCAATGATTTCACGCCGTTCACTTGGTAATCAAAAAGCAGGTGGAGGATTCGTAGAGAAGTTTAAACAGATATTCGGAGCTGATTTTGTAAAAGTCAGAGAGAGCGAGAATCCGCGCGTTACATTTCCGAATGGAACGTTTGTCGATTTGACGTATCTTGACGATTCCAATATGGATAAGTTGAGAGAACGCGCGAAAGGATGGGAGTACGATTTGATTGCGATTGACGAGTTGACGGAGATGACTTGGGAAGTTTTCTCATACGTTATGACTCGAAACAGAGGTCAGAGCAAGACGTTTACAGGTAAGTTCTTTGCAACACTTAATCCGAAGCGTAGCCACTGGACAAGAATATTCCTTGATTGGTATATTGGTTCAGATGGTTTTATCATCCCAGAGCGTGATGGTGTAGTCAGATACTTCTATTGTGCAGGACCGACTGTTAAGGATGTTGTTTGGGGGATGTCTAAGCGAGAAGTCTATGAGAAATGTAAAATAGATATAGACAGAAAGCTTAAAACCATTGGCGGCAACTTTGGATATGAAGTAATGATTAAGAGCTTTGTTTTCTATCAAGGTAAACTTGGTTCAAACAAGAAGATGCTTGAAAACAACTCTGGCTATTTAGGTTCTGTAGCGGCATCGGGAGGTAGGATGGCACAAGCTCTTATGGAGGGTAACTTCAATGTTGACCCAGAAGAGGAAGAGGATATTCCGATTCCAAGCCAAGCGGCAAGAGATTGCTTCATAAAAGACCCTGCTGTGAATGGTGATAAATGGATAACAATCGACTTGGCAGATTACGGAAAGGATAACACTACGATGTTGTCGTGGAACGGATTCCATGTCGTCAATTACGAAATCGTAATGCATTCGACACCGCGAATCAATGCGGAAAGAGCTAGATTATTCGCGGCAAGTGAGGGAGTGGCAGAAAGTCATATTATCTATGATGCTACGGCAGGTAGGTATTTCAATGATTATATACCCGATGCTATCCCTTATATATCAGCAGCAAAGGCAATGGGAATTTATTATTTGTCTGCTATGACAATAAAAGACCTATGTTACTTGCGACTGAGCTACATGATTAAGCGAGGACAGCTTACATTCTCTGATAAGGTTGCAAATGCGGTCTATACGCATCAAAACCTCAAATACAGAGTTTCCATACAGAATGAGTTCATGGAAGAATGCGCGGTAGTTCGCTTTGATAAGATGCAGAGTGGAAAGAAGAAGTTGCAGAGCAAGAAGGAAATGAACCGAAATCTTGGAAAAGACCGTTCTATGGACATGCTCGACCCTTGCGCAATGAGAATGTACCCATGTTTGAATATGGAGTATGGTAGCGAGCTACAGGAGGGATTCAGACTTGCAGCACAGGAAGTTGAAGAGAAAAATCCTAATGCTCAGAGCATTTATGATGATACGTTGTACTATTAATTATAGAATATATGCTGAAAAAAGAAAATATAAAAATGATTCTTGAATCCGTGCGGATTGACTGGGATAAATGTGATGAGAAAGACATTGCATTTGCTATCCTCTGTGACGCATTGGAAGATAAGACTTTAGCGTATCGTCTTGCTTATCGTAAGAGTGAAAAGGATGCCGCGAAATTCTACGAAACTCCACGATTCAAGAAACTGCTAGATGTTCTAGAACCTTTCGGTATCGGCAATGTGAATAACAACGCTATTACCAAGGAAGAGAACAAAAATGAGCTTCTCAAAATGCTTGACAAGATAGACCAAGCTCTTAGTGACGGAAATCTTGAACCGAAAGATGCATTGAAGATGCAGACTGATATACGTGTTAAGCTGAATGACAAATTCGAAATGGAAGAGTCACAGAAGCAGAAACGAATCATCGTAGTACCAAGCAAGCATGATATTGTTTGCCCTACTACCAATAGAGAATGTAACTATTGGGCTTCAAGAAAGGCTTGTTGCAGACATTACGGTTTGATTGACCCGCAAGAGAATCGCGAAGCGAAAAATAACAACGATGTTGAACCATCATTAAATGACAATAGCGATGAGTAGAAAGAGACAAGATATAATTAATGGTTTTTTGGAGAATCCACAAAAGTTGCTTCTGAAAAAGCCGTTTTTGAGAGGTTCGCGCTCTATTACCATCAATGACTCTTCTGATGGTTCTGATATTAAGACAAACTTCCGCAAAGAGGCACAGCTTCCGAATATCAGCAAGATAGTTGTTAGCCAAGAGCGTTTTGCGAAGGAGTTAGACCCTTATTCTCACAGGGTATTGTTTGATACGAACTTACCTTCTATATGCTGCAAGCTTGATGATGGCACTTATTGTGAGATTGAGTTTAAGAAGTTTGGCATTCCTATGCAACGGCGTATTGTTGATAAGAAGTCTCTATGTTTAGGTGGTAACAAGCGCAACCACATACTGCATGACAGCAATCCGACCGATAAACTCAAAAAGAATTTTGCAGATTTCAAGTGGCACTGGGACGAAACGAATCAGGATGGTATCGAAATGCAAGCTATACGCATTCAACAGAGCTATGGAGACGTAGGATTGCTCGTTTACATGAATGAGGATAACGAAGTGAAATGCAGATTGTTCTCGTATGAAGATGGCTATCAGATTATCACACACAAAGACGATAATGGAGAACCGCTTCTTGATTGCGTGTATTATCGTACAGAGGACAATGTAAGACACATTGATGCATACGATAAGACATATCATTATCATTTTACAGATGTATTTGTTCAAGACGTTGATACAAACGAAGTACTGAAAGGATGGTGTTTGGAAAGCAAGGAGGTGCATGGATTCTCGGAGAGTCCACTTGTTACAAAGCGTGGTGATGTTGCTTGGAATAACGGTCAAGACCTTATCGATCTATTCGAGATTATCTATAATCTGTTTGCGGTCATCCAAAAACGTCACGGATGGGGAATCCTTTATATCAAGGGTAAGCTCAATGAAACCGCAAAGAAGATTGCTGGTTCTATCATACTGAATGATACAAGCATTGAAGGAAATGGAAGCGCAGAATTTAAGACTCCACCTTCTCCACAGAACATGATTGAGTTCATGCAATCAATTCTCGACCAGTTGCAGATTGCTACAGGATGTACATTTATCTTGCCGAAGGATATTAAGTCTAGTGGCGATATAAGCGGTTTGGCAATTCAAATGACACGTTCTTTGGATATTGAGGAAGCTAACAATGCAGCTATCGAGTGGCAGAATTTCGTCAGCAAGCATTCTAGACTGTTCAAGGAAGGATTGGCAAAGCAGTTGGTTGCAAGCGGCGAGAATCCTACGGCTATCACTGAGTTTAAGCAGATGAGAATCAGCACATCATTTAAGCCTTGGCAGCCATTCGATGAAAGTGTATGGAATCAGATGCTTTGTACATTGAGCGGTGCAGGTTTGATTTCTACTAAGACTGGTGTTGAAAAGAATACTGTTTCTGCACCTGACGAGGAAGTAAGATTGCAGACTCAGCAAGAAGAGGCAGATGAACGTGCCGAAAAACAAGCTGAGATTACCGCAAGGACAAAGAATACAGACAACAATAAAGAATAAACATGAAGGCAGAATCATTATACATACAGAAGTTGACTTACGATGAGAACACTGGTAATGAGATTATCGGTTTGTTCCCATCGGAAGCTAACCCTGCTATTGTATCATCATATACATACGATGCAAAGCGTATGGGTGGTGCTCCTACCCTTACTGCTACAATATATTCTTCTGAGCCTTTGCAATGGAAGAAGGAAGAGTTCGTGGAGTACAATGGCGATAGATTCTTTGCGTCCTATACACCAAACTCTACAAAGGATAATTCGTCTAGAATGTGGAAGAGTGAAATCACTTTCACATCTAGAAGAGAATTGCTTGATAACACTCTGTTCTTTGATGTTGTCGTTGATGATGTTGATACACAGAATAAAGACAAATACCGCTCAAACCAGACAAAGTTCACGTTTGGTGGAACTATCTACGAGTTTGTAGCTCGCATCAATAGTTCAATGGCATATTGTGGTTTGTATCGTCCTACAGAAGAATACAAGGGATATTACGTTGTTGTTGACGAAGGATATGGAACAGACGAAGTTAAGGAAGTATCATTTGAAGACCAATATTTGACTGATGTTTTACAACTTATCAACACAACTTTTGAGCTTGATTACTACTGGGATGGCAACGTTTGCCATGTCGGCAAGGTACAGCACGACTTAACCGATACACCTATTAAATATGGTTGTAGTGATGCCCTTATATCTGTATCAAAGGAGAATGCGAACTATAAGATAGTTGATATGATAACAGGTTACGGTTCATCTGATAACCTGCCATATTACTATCCTAATGATGATGAGTTTGGCGAGGCAGTGTTCAATACAGAGAATATCAGCAAGGATAAAGTTAGTGTAGAATTATCAAAGTTCCTTAAAGATTCAAGATATAATGATACTCTTATCCTTTATAAAAGCAAGGAGGGGAAGAATTATAACGGAAGTGTAGATGTAAGTTCAAAGGCATTTAATAGATTTACTACTCCGTCCAACTTAACACAGGCTGATAGTCAGTCTAATCCAACGGTTACTTGCTACTTCTCGTTTGACATTCTAATCAGCGCGATAAAAGGGCAGACGATAGATTTGACGAGTTTAGGGTTTGACTTTGAGCTTAATAGCTCTGTTTCTAGAAAAGACTTTATAACGAATGTCGGAAATGCCGTCAAGAGCATATACTTATTCAAGGGGAAAGAATTATATAAGACTATCTCTAAAAGAATGAGTATTGGTAGTACTAGCACGTACACATTTGAAGAGGGTGGAGATTTTGTGTTATCTATAGAAGTCGAGTTTTCTTACAAGTGCAAGGTGTACAAAAATAGTGCTGGCATTAATGACTTTTATGGCGCGGATAGTTGGAATGCAGCTTTTAGTGGAAGTGTTGAGTTCTTATACGAGTCAAAATCGGAATATGAATGGAAGAATGGAGACAAGTACATTCCTTACAGTGATGCTGGTATTAATGTAAGTGTAATCAGCGAGGCAAATTGCATTGAATACGACTATCAATTTGTAAAAGAAGGTGACAGATACGGATTCAATAAGGTTTATAATGGAACTGATGATAATGCAACAAAGGTAGTTGTTACTGATAGAGTATGGATAGCCCCATCATCGGTACTTATGCCTTCTATATATCGCAACACGAAAGGTGCAGAGCGTTTCTATTATGCTTTGAATAACACCCACAAGTTGCCAAGCGGTAGTGGATATTACGAGTTTGTAAACTTGTACAAGAAAGGAAATCCTCATCAAGGAACTGTTACTTTTGGTGATATAAAGCCAACTATAAAAGGAATTGTAAATGCAGAAGGACAGCTATTCGGAGAGATTGCAGATATTGCTTTTGATAGTGCTGATAGTGATGTAAAGGATAGTGACGGAAAATATATTCATAACTATTTCTATATAAAGTTGCATAAGTTTAATGGTGATTTTGGCTTTGACTTGTTTGCTCATGCTTTGGCTAGTGAACCTGCAAAGATAAACCTCATCAAGAGTAACGGGTGTCCTGCTTGTTCGTTTACCATTGACTGCTATTGGAATAGCACAAAAAATAAGTGCTATAACAATGTACTTACTGACGGAAATGGAAATTTGAGGTCAGATAGTGGAAAAATGAATAGCAAAGGTGATTATATTCTTAACGACACATACGTTGAGGATAACAAATCAAACCAAGATTCAACGAAAGAAGAGTTATGGATTGCGGTTCAAAAGGACACATCAACACTAGGTATCGTAATGCCAAACGCAAGTGCTGGGTTTAAACCGCAAAAGGGAGATTTGTTTGTTATCA
>ERZ779643.302-NODE-302-length-44655-cov-4.562646_pt1 | contig 44655 bp, 39 predicted proteins | sample MGYA00511564_ERZ779643 | MGnify/ENA primary metagenome ERZ779643 (study PRJEB29588, sample SAMEA2147114) | human gut metagenome | biome: human gut; feature: human-associated habitat; material: faeces | place: Denmark | collected 2008/2010 ...
ACCCGACCAACGATCTGGTGACCGGTCCCGACATCATCTTCTTCTGGGTGGCCCGCATGATCATGGCCGGCTACGAATACCGCCACGAAAAGCCCTTCTCGAACGTCTACTTCACGGGTATCGTGCGCGACAAGATCGGCCGCAAGATGTCCAAGCAGCTGGGCAATTCGCCTGACCCGCTGGACCTGATTGCCCAATACGGCGCCGACGGCGTGCGCATGGCCATGCTGATCTCCTCGTCGGCCGGCAACGACGTGATGTTCGACGAGGCGCTCTGCGAACAGGGACGCAACTTCTGCAACAAGATATGGAATTCGTTCCGCCTGATAAAAGGATGGAACGTAGACAGCAGCATGCCCCAGCCCGAGACATCGAAAACGGCCGTTGAATGGTTTAACGCACTGCTGCGCCAGAGCGAGGAAAACATATCCGACCTGTTCTCGAAGTACCGCCTGAGCGAAGCGCTCATGGAAGTGTACAACCTGCTCCGTGACGAGTTCTCCAGTTGGTATCTTGAAATGATTAAGCCTGCCTATGGCACCCCAATGGACAAAGCTACGTATGAAGCAACGCTTTCAATTTTCGAAAAGCTCTTACAACTGCTTCACCCGTTCATGCCTTTCATTACCGAAGAGCTTTGGCAGCACCTGCGCGAAAGAAAAGAAGGCGAAAGCATCATGTACAGTATCATGGAGAAAGAAGTTTTTGCCGAAGGTGACAAAGATATAATATGCGGAATCAACACCGTGAAGGATATTGTTACCAACGTGCGTGCCATAAGGGCTGCAAAAAACATCTCGCCGCGCGAAGAGCTCCCGCTTAACATTATAGGAGACCATAGCGTGGAATATGGCAACGTAATAATGAAGATGGGCAATATAAGCAAGATAGAACCCGTTGCGGCAAAAGACGATGTGTCTTCTTCGTTCATGGTAGGGACTACGGAGTACGCTGTTCCCCTCGGCTCGTTGATAGATGTAGAGGCCGAGAAGGAGAAAGCGCAGGCCGAGCTTGAGCACCTGGAAAAATTCCTTGCCTCAATCGAGAAGAAGTTGTCGAACGAGAATTTCGTTGCCCACGCTCCGCAAAAGGTAGTAGACCTTGAGCGTAAAAAACAAAGCGACACAATAAGCAAAATAAACACCTTGCGCGAAACTCTGAAGAATCTTCAATAATGGAGCATTGCTCTCTTGCAGCATAAAGGAGCAGTAAATCTTAATGGGCAGATTTTCGTTCACAGCATTGATAATTACAGCCGCGGCATTGTTATGTAATCTTGCGGCCGGTGAAATGTATGCCCAAACCGAAGTATTGAGACCAAAAGTTTCTGCAACCGCAGGCGCGCCGGGAGATTCGTTGGCCATAAGCCTTATTACATGCGAGCCCGGGCCGCAGATTTACGAACTGTACGGCCACACGGCAATACGCATAAGGCACATGCGCACAGGTGACGACGTTGCATTCAACTACGGGATGTTCAACTTCGATGCGCCAAACTTCGTAATGCGCTTTGTGTTGGGCGAAACAGACTATATGCTGGGAGTCTATCCCTACGAGGATTTTCTGGAGGAATACCGTTTGCGCGGTTCAAAGGTTATAGAGCAGACGCTCAACCTTACGGCACAGGAAAAGGAGCGCCTTCTACGGGCTTTGGCCGAAAATGCCCGGCCGGAAAACTGCACGTATCGTTATAATTTCCTTTATAACAACTGTACATCGCAGGCGCGCGATATAATAGAATGTTGCATAGACGGGGCTATCGTATATCCTGTTGACAATAAAGAAGAATCCTACCGTCAGATTATACATTATTATACTGCCGGCAGCCCGTGGTCGGAGTTCGGGCAGGACATTCTTTTGGGAGCCGCGGCCGACAGGCCTATAAGCCAAAGGGAAAAAATGTTCGCACCGTTGTTTCTTGAAAAATATGCCGGCGAGGCAGTGATACAATCGCCCGACGGGACAAACCGCCCGCTTGTTAGCGATACGAGAACAATCATGCCCTACAACGCAATGGAGGAAAGCGCCGGGTTTCCCGTGCCGCCGACAGGCGTATTCGGTGCAATGCTGGTGGCAACGGTATTGCTGTGCATAATAGGAATCCGGCGGCGTAAAATATTTTGGGGATGGGAGCTGTTGCTTATGGTAATACAAGGAGCGGCAGGTTGCCTGGTTGCGTTTATGTTCCTGTTCTCCGAACATCCTACGGTAAGTACGAACTGGCTGATTGTAATTCTGAACCCTATACCTATTATATATGCAGCATTCCGAGTGAGGAACATCATGAGGCGCAAATACGATGTTTATGCACCTGCGGCGTTTGCAGTGCAAACCTTGTTTTTGACAGCCATGCCTTTCATTCCTCAAAGTTTCAGTGCTTCAATTTATTGTTTTACACTATCTTTGTGCCTGCATTCCGCAACCGGTGCATATTTGCAGCACAAATCACATGCTAATACATAAGCAAGAGCAGCCCTATGCACAGCAGGAATAACGACGTAAACATATACGTATATATCATGCGGCATATCTTTTGCTGCATTGGGGTTAGGAACTTTTTCAAGTTCTCCGGGAGCAAGAAAAAAATATGTCAGACATATTTCGAAATAGGTCAGACATATTTTAAAATATCTCAGACATATTTTTCCCGAGGTCTAATCCCGGGAAAGCGGAATGCAGACAAACAAGATTGTACACGGTATGTTCTTCATGCCGAAACATATTAAAACAACAATGGAAAAAAGCCGAATATTAACAACATTGTTTGCCGGTTTGGCGCTTACTAACATAAATGCCCAAACCGTGCCTGCCGTGCCGCGTTTAGTAGTAAACATTACCATCGACCAGCTGCGCACGGACTATATGGAAGCTTTCGCTCCATTGTTCGGCGAAGGAGGCTTTAAGAAACTGCTTAACGAAAGCCGCATTTATAACCAGGTGGAATACTCTTCGTCACGTTTGGACCGCGCTTCGGCGATAGCATCCATTGCAACGGGAGCAACACCATACGATAACGGGATTGTGGGTACACGGTGGCTCGACCGTGAAACGCTTCTGCCGGTGGAGTGCGTAGACGACAAATCCTTTGAAGGAATTGGCACCGACGAGAAATCTTCGGCAAACCGTCTGATAGTATCTACGATAAGCGATGAACTTAAAGTGGCAACCGCGGGAAAATCGATAGTATATGCCATAGCTCCTTTCAAGGACGCTGCCATAATAAGCGCAGGGCATGCCGCCGACGGCGCCGTATGGATGAACGACAGGACAGGAGAGTGGTGCACTTCGAAATATTACGGCACACTGCCGGGTTGGGCTCGCACATACAACGAATACAAACCGCTCGGCAAACGTATAAAGGACTATGCATGGGAACCTTCGTCGGATTTGGTGGGAAACTTCAACTATTTCCTTTCGGGCGGCATGTCGGAACCGTTCAAACATAAGTTCGAAGGCGACGGGGCTATAATGCATTTCAAAGAAAGCGGCCCGATAAACGACGAGGTGGCAGACCTGGCCGTAACCTGTATACAAGGCACGCAACTCGGAGCCGACGCGGTGACAGACTATCTGGCAATTACCTTCTATGCCGGCAACTATAAGCACCTTGCCGCAGCCGACAGCCCCATGGAGTTGCAGGACACTTATGTAAGGATAGACAATGCCTTAAGCAGGATATTAAAAGAAGTAGACAAGAAAATAGGCTTCGCAAACGCCCTTTTCGTAATAACGTCAACGGGATACGTTGACAATAAAATCGAAGACCTTTCAAAATACAACATACCTTCGGGTACATTCTACATAAACCGAACAGCCGCATTGCTGAACATGTATCTCATAGCCGTTTACGGCCAGGGGCAATACGTGGAAGCGTGCCACGGTTCGGAAATGTATTTGAACCATAAACTTATAGAAGACAAGCAACTGAATTTTTCCGAAATACTGGAACGGTGCGAAAGTTTCCTGATAGATATTTCGGGCATAAAAGACGTTTACACTTCTACGCGCCTGCAATTGGGAGCATGGACTCCCGGAATAAGCAAATTCCGCAACGGATACAATCCTAAATGCTCCGGCGACATACTCATAGAAGTATCACCCGGCTGGACACTCCTGAACGAGAACACAAACGAGACGCACTACTCGAGCGAGGCTTATGTGCCTTTCCCTCTGTTCCTTTTCGGAAGTGACATAAAGCCGGAAAAAATAGAAACGCCGATAACCGTAGAACGTATCGCCCCGACATTGGCTACATGCCTGAGAATACGAGCGCCAAACGCCTGCTCGGCAACTCCGTTGGAAAGAATAAGATAATTAAAGAAAATAAATAAACAGCCGTACAGACGGTGCCGCATAAAACAGAAAAACAAACATTATGAACATAAATAATTTTTTAAGCAAACTGCTGGGAAACAAATCAACCCGCGACATGAGGGAAATACAGCCTTGGGTTGAAAAAATCAAAAGAGAAGAACCTGCCATACAGGCCCTTGACAATGACGCACTGCGCGCTAAGACACAAGAACTTCGCGCACAGGTGCAGAACTCGGCCAATGACCTGAAAGAAAAAATCGAAGAACTGAAGAAAAAGATAGAAGAAACACCCATTGAAAACAGGGAGGTAATCTTCAATCAAATCGACAAGCTGGAGAAAGAAGTACTTGAACGCTACGACACGGAGCTGGAAAAAATCCTGCCGCAGGCATTCGCGATAGTAAGGGAGACCGCGCGTCGTTTTGCCGAAAACGAAGAAATTGCTGTTACGGCAACTGATTTCGACCGGGAGCTTGCAGCTACACACGACTTTGTAAGGATAGAAGACGATAAAGCTATCTACCAGAACCATTGGGTTGCCGGCGGAAATGACACCAAGTGGAATATGATACACTACGACGTGCAGCTTTTCGGCGGGGTTGTGTTACATCAAGGCAAGATTGCCGAGATGGCAACGGGTGAGGGTAAAACCCTCGTGGCTACTTTGCCGGTATTCCTGAACGCTTTGACTGGCAATGGAGTTCATGTCGTAACTGTTAACGACTATCTGGCAAATCGTGACTCTGAGTGGATGGGCCCGTTGTACATGTTCCACGGCCTCAGCGTCGATTGTATCGACAAGCACCAGCCTAACAGCGAGGCACGCCGCAAGGCATATCAGGCCGACATAACTTTCGGAACGAACAACGAGTTCGGTTTCGACTATCTTCGCGACAACATGGCTGTAAGTCCTGAGGATCTTGTTCAGAGGTCGCACAATTACGCTATAGTTGACGAGGTCGACTCTGTGCTTATAGACGACGCCCGCACGCCGTTGATTATTTCCGGTCCTGTTCCAAAAGGCGACGACCAGATGTACGAGCAATACCTTGTAGAGAAGCTCGTTAATGTTCAGCGCCAGCTCGCGACGAAGTACCTGGCCGAGGCTAAGCAGTTGATTTCAGAAGGAAGCAATAAAGACGACGTAACTAAAGGATTCCTGCAACTTTTCCGTAGCCACAAGGCCCTGCCCAAGAACAAGCCTTTGATAAAATACCTTTCCGAAACAGGAATCAAAGCCGGCATGCTGAAAACAGAGGCTTACTACATGGAAAACAACAACAAGCTAATGCCCGAAGCTACCGACCCGTTGTATTTTGTAGTAGACGAAAAACAAAAAAGCGTAGACCTTACCGACAAAGGTAACGACTGGATAGCCGAACAGGTGCATGACCCTTCGCTGTTCGTGCTCCCCGATATTACGTCACAACTATCAGCTCTTGAGGCCGACAATAGTCTGAGCGAGGAAGACAAGCTCAACAAGAAAGACGAACTCCTCACTGATTACGCCATAAAGAGTGAGCGCGTACATACGATACAGCAGCTTTTGAAAGCGTATACCATGTTCAATCGCGATGACGAGTATGTGGTAATCGACGGTGAAGTAAAAATAGTTGACGAGCAGACAGGACGTATCATGGAAGGTCGCCGTTGGAGCGACGGTCTGCACCAGGCGGTGGAAGCTAAGGAACATGTAAAGGTTGAGGCTGCAACGCAAACATTCGCTACAATTACTCTGCAAAACTACTTCCGCATGTATCACAAGCTGGCCGGTATGACCGGTACGGCAAGCACGGAAGCGGGCGAGTTTTGGGACATATACAAGCTTGATGTAGTGGAAATACCTACGAATCGCCCGGTTATCCGAAACGATATGAACGACCGCGTTTACAAAACCAAACGCGAAAAATACAAGGCCGTAATCGAGGAAATCGAAACAATGATAAAAGCCGGCAGGCCTGTTCTGGTTGGTACAACGAGCGTGGAAATCTCGGAAATGTTGAGCAAAATGCTCGACATGCGCAAGATAAAGCACAACGTGCTCAACGCAAAACTGCACCAGAAGGAAGCCGACATCGTAGCTCACGCCGGCGAAAGCAGCATTGTCACCATTGCCACCAACATGGCCGGCCGTGGTACCGATATCATGCTGGGCGGCAACGCCGAGTATATGGCCAAGAACGACCTCCGCAAGGCCGGCCTCACCGACGAGCTCATTGCCGAGGCCACCGGCTACGCCGAAACGGACAACCAGGAGATCCTGGACGCCCGGAAGCTGTTCGCCGAGAAGCTGGCCCAGCACAAGGCGGAGATCGCCGGCGAGGCCGACAAGGTCCGCGCCGCCGGCGGCCTGTTCATCATCGGCACCGAGCGCCACGAGTCCCGCCGGATCGACAATCAGCTCCGCGGCCGTGCAGGCCGTCAGGGGGACCCGGGTTCCAGTCAGTTCTTCCTGTCTCTGGAAGATGATCTGCTTCGTATTTTCGGCGGTGACAATATCAAGAAGTTCATGGAAAAAATGGGCCTTGATGAAGATGAGCCGATTAACAGCCGCATGGTTTCCAATGCCATCCAGAAAGCACAGAAGAGAGTAGAAGCCAGAAACTTTGATATCCGAAAATATGTCCTTGAATATGATGATGTCATGAATCAGCAGAGAAAGGTGGTTTATGAACAGCGCCGCCGAATTCTGGAAGGCGAAAACATGAAGGACCAGGTACTCCGCATGGTGGATACCATTATTGAGAAGGGCATGCAGACCTACGCAGATCCAAAGCTGTATCCTGAAGAATGGGATTTTGCAGGGCTTCTGAAATACAGCGAAAAATATTTCCTGGCCCCCGGTGAAATCAAACTGGAAGAAATTGAAGATATGAGCCGTGAAGAGGTGGAGGACAAACTCAAGACCATTGCTCATGAAACCTATGAATCCAGAGAAAAATCCATCGGCTCCTCCATGATGAGGGAACTGGAAAAAGCAGTTATGCTGAAAGTGGTGGATTCCAAGTGGATGGAACATCTCGATGACATGGATATGCTGAAAGAAGGCATAGGCCTTCGTTCTTATGGACAGAGAAACCCCATTGTGGAATACAAGGTAGAAGCCTATGATATTTTTGAAGAAATGCAGCAGGCCATGATGGAAACTATTGTGCTCTATCTCTACCATATCCAGATCCGTTTTGCTACCGATCCAGAAGAACCGCAGCAGGCTCCTGAAGCACCGAAAGCAGAAGACCATCTGAAAGGGGCTACTGCCCACTATGTGGACGAAAATTCGTCGAATGACTGAGTCTGATATGTTTTGATTTATTACATACTTTTTACAACGAAAGAGAGATGATTATTCAGATGCTGGAAGATTTGAAAAAAACTTTAACAGAACTGCTGAATCATGAAAAAGAAATAAGGGATTCACTTTGACTTACCTCAGCTGAAGGAACGTATCAGAAGTTACGACGTTCAGATGAGTGATCCTACTTTCTGGGATGATGCGGATAAGGCCCGCAGAATTTCTCAGGAAGCAACTGAGGCAAAGGATGCCTATGAGACCTATACCAAACTTTTTGAGCGGGCGGAAGGATTGAAGGATATCCTGGATCTGGCTATTGAAGAAGATGACCAGTCCATGGAGCCGGAAATCGCCAAAGAGCTCAATGAAGTGAAAGAGATCCTGGATAAAAAGGAAATTGAACTCCTCCTTTCCGGTAAATATGATGAGAATAACGCCATCCTTACTTTCCATGCCGGTGCCGGCGGCACAGAAGCCCAGGACTGGACAGAAATGCTGATCCGCATGTATATGAAGTGGGCAGAGGCGGAAGGGTTTGCGCTGGAAGAACTGAATATGCTTCCCGGCGATGAAGCCGGCATTAAGAGTGCTGAATACATGGTGAAAGGGAAGTATGCCTATGGTTTCCTGAAATCAGAAAAAGGAGTGCACCGCCTGGTGCGTATTTCTCCTTTTGATGCGGCTAAACGCCGTCATACCTCTTTTTCCGCTGTAGATGTGATGCCTGAAATCGATGATGACGTGCAAGTAGATCTTAACATGGATGATGTGCGGGTAGACTACTATCGCTCCAGCGGTGCCGGCGGTCAGCATATCAACAAGACCAGTTCTGCTGTCCGCATGACTCACATTCCTACAGGTATCGTGGCAGCCTGCCAGAATGAACGTTCCCAGTTCCAGAATAAGGAACAGTGTCTTCGCCTTCTTCGGGCCAAACTTTATGAATTTGAAATGAAGAAACATGAGCAGGAAGTCAATGCGCTGGAAGGTGATCAGCAGGCTATTGAATGGGGCAGCCAGATTCGCTCCTATGTATTCCAGCCTTATACGCTGGTGAAGGATAACCGCACTGGAGTAGAAACAGGCAATATTCAGGGAGTCATGGATGGTGATATTGACCCGTTCATTGAAGGTTTCCTGAAAATGAACAAATTTAAAGCCAAAGCAAAATAAAAGGATGGATAGAATGAGGGCCATACAGAGCAGCGCCTTTAAAGTGCTGGCAGTCCTGATTTTCATCGGCGTAATCGCTGCAGGGATGATATCTCTGCAGCGGAGCCATGTGGAATCATCTGCAACTGCTGTTGAAAATGTATATGATTATTACAATATAATTGACAGCGCATCAGTTGAAAAGAAATCAGCGGATGAGCTGTTTTCGTTGTACCGGAAAAGCGGTGTAACTTCTCTGGCTGTGTATGATGAAACACCGGAAAAGCTGGTAAACCATGATTACCTCCGCATTTATCGAGGCAGTGAATTTGCATTCAGAAATCCCACAGCACAGGGAATCTCTGATTCCAAGATTTATATCCAGCCGGTGCTGAATGCGGAAGGAAATGCTTATTTCAAGGAAACGAAAGAATATCTTTCCCTTCTTATGAGCAGCGATGATGTACGCTCCTTTGATGTGAACGGCGTGGAGACGCTGGAAGTCAATGCGGTGTACAATAAGTTTATGCAGATGGAACTGGGCATTTATGCGGAAACTGTGAAAAATGCAGCCTCCCATGGGTTTTATGTGGTACTGCGTCCCGGGAATGAAGCCCATGTGACTAAGGATTATGTAGATCTTTTCCTGAAAAAGCTGGATGCTTCCGATAAGGTAAGTGCCGTCATTTTCCAGGGCAAGGAAGTGCTTGGCTATAAAACGTATGTAAAATATCTGTCTCATGAACTCAGCCGCCGCCACATCCCGATTGCTCTTATTGAAGCGCAGAATCAGCTTGGTTTTGAAAAGCAGTCCGGAAATCTTGACATGGCAGTTTCTTCGGACTATCAGGTAGTCCGCCTCTACGCCATGTCCAAAGATGAACTGATCAAACTGGATCCGAAGGAAGCGGCTTCCCGCTATTATATTTCCGATATTGAACGGAATATTCGCATGAATCTGTTCCCTTCCTTCAAGTTCCCTCTGAATGGTATGACTCTGTCTGAGACGAATGCTTCCTATATTGCCGATGTATCTTCTCGACTGGAAGGGCATGGCTTTACCGTAGGAAAAGCGTCTGTCATGGAATCCTATTTCCCGCCAGCCCTTCTTCGGAGCATTGCCATGGCCGGCGCCCTTTCTCTTGTGGTTATGACGGCGCTTCTTCTTTTCCCGCCTCTTGGCAGATATGTTTGGGGCCTTGAAATTCTTGGACTGGCAGTTACTCAGGGATTATTCTGGGGGCTCCATTCCCTTATGGTCCTTCAGCTTCTGGCTCTTGGCGCTGCCGTGTGCACGCCGGTGGTGGTAGTCAGTCTTTTCCTGAACTATTGCCTTAAAAGAAAGGATAAGGCCTTTGCCGAAATCGGCTGGGGTAAACTTTTCATAGAATCCCTGCTGATTCTCTGGATCGCTGGACTTCTTTCCCTGGCAGGTGCCGCTTTTGTGAGCGGTCTCCTGGGTGATATTCGTTTCCTCTTGGAAATGCAGATTTTCCGCGGTGTGAAACTGACTTTTGTTCTTCCGCTCCTTTTAGTTTCTATTGTGTATATCCAGAAATTTCCTTTCTTTGGGCAGACCGTTTCTTCTGACAAGGATTTTATCCGCTTTGTAAAGAAGTTCTGCAGTGTCCAGATTCGTCTTGGCCTTCTGGTGGGCCTTGGCATTCTGGCAGTGGTGGGATATGTATTCATCGGCAGAAGCGGCAATAACGGGGCACCGGTACCGGGTTTTGAAATTGCGCTCCGCCGTTTCCTTGAAAATGTCATGTATGCAAGGCCCAGAGAAAAGGAATTTCTTTTCGGCCATCCTGCCGTCCTTTTGGCCATGACTGCCCTTTATCGCAAATGGCCCCAGATTCTTCACTATTTCCTCATTGTGGCTGTCACTATTGGTCAGGGCTCCATGGTAGAAACCTTTGCTCATATGAGAAGCCCCTATGTTCTGAGTTTTATCCGCGGGCTTGACGGACTGGCGGCAGGCAGTCTTTCCATGATTGCTGCTCTCATCGGTGTCATGATTCTGGTCCGGCTGACCAGGTTTTTCGGAGAAAGATATGGCAAATTATAAAATCGTCATTTCCGGTTATTATGGCTTCAATAATGCCGGTGATGAAGCCATGCTTTCTGCCATTCTGCAGGCACTCCAGGGAACCTTTGACTCTCCGGATATTACGGTGATTTCCGGAGATCCCAAATCTACCGCCGCTTCCTTTGGCGTTCATACGGTGCCAAGGTTCAGCATTTCCGGTATCTGCCGTTCCATTTTTTCCTCTGATTTGATTATCAGCGGCGGCGGCAGTCTGCTGCAGGATGTGACAAGTTGGAAAAGCATGATTTACTACCTTTCCATTATTACCCTTGGAGTGCTGTTTCGAAAACAGGTTTTCCTTTATTCCCAGGGCATAGGCCCAGTCAGGTATCGGGTGATTCGTATTATACTGAAGCATGTACTCAACCATGTGGATGCTATTACTGTACGGGATAAGGAATCCAAGGGATTTCTGCAGCGCCTTGGGGTGCATCGGAAAATTTATACTACTGCCGATGCGGTGCTTTCCCTTGCGCCGGCGGATCTTTCCATAGGGCGGAGGATACTCGAAGAAAAAGGAATCCCTCCAGAAAAAAAGAAAATTGGTCTTGCTATCCGTTACTGGCATCATTCTCGGGAATGGATGGAGGAGCTTGAAAGGACAATTCATCGTTTGGCCAAAGAGCAAGATGCCGTAATCATCTGTATCCCTATGCAGTTTCCGGAAGATGAAGAAGCGGCTGAAGCCATGGGAAAAGGCGATGAGGGAGTCTATTTCCTAAATGAAGACTTTTCCATAGAAGAACTGATGTCTATTATTGGAAATATGGATGTCCTTTTGGGAATGCGTCTTCACGCCCTTATTTTTTCTGCTCTCATGCATGTGCCTTTTCTTGGTATTTCCTATGATCCCAAAATAGATAATTTTCTGGCCCTTATTGGTCAGAAAGCTTCCACCTCTGTTCAGCACATGGATGGTGAGAAGTTGTATAATGATACTTGTAGAATCCTTTCTTCCGGTCTGGATGCTAAAGACTGGGAGAAGGTGGCTGCTCTTCAAGAGCGGGCCTGTGAGAATGTCCAGATTTTAAAAAGTCTTGTTACTCATAAGGAGGAAAATCCATGAGTCATCTTTCTACTGAAGAGACTGCTTTTCTCAAGGACAAAGCAAAACAGATTCGTATTGATATTTTGAAAATGATCACAAAAGCCAATTCTGGTCATACGGGAGGTTCTCTTTCCATCGCTGACCTTCTGACGCTTCTTTATTTCAAGGAAATGCATGTGGACCCTGCCAATCCTCATAAGGCAGACCGTGACCGTCTTGTCCTTTCCAAAGGCCATGCGGCTCCGGCCATGTATGCCTGCCTGGCTGAAAAGGGATATTTCCCCAAAGAAGAGCTGGATCATCTTCGTCAGGCCGGTCATATGCTCCAGGGACATCCGGATATGAAGCATACCCCCGGAGTCGATATGACTACCGGTTCCTTGGGACAGGGCATCAGTGCTGCCTGCGGTATGGCCCTTGCCAGCAAAATAGATAAGGCTGACTGGCGGGTGTATGCAGTCCTTGGCGACGGTGAACTGGAAGAAGGCCAGGTTTGGGAAGCAGCTATGTATGCTGCCCACTATAAACTGGATCATCTGACTGCTTTTGTAGATAACAATGGGCTCCAAATTGACGGCCCTATTACGGAAGTCATGTCTTCTCTTCCTATTGGTGATAAATTTAGGGCTTTCGGATGGCATGTGATTGAAACAGACGGCCATGATGTAGAAAAGCTTCACGAAGCGATTGAGGAAGCCAAATCCATTGAAGGAAAACCCACGATGATTGTCATGAAGACAGTGAAAGGGAAGGGTGTTCCTGAAATTGAAAATAAAGTGGGCTGGCATGGCAAGGCTCCTACAGAAGAAGAATGCGCAAGATTTATTAAACAGGTGGAGGCAGAATGATGGGTAAAGCAACTCGTGATGCATATGGCGAAGCTCTGAAGGAACTGGGTGCACAGAATCCGGATATCGTTGTTTTGGACGCTGATTTATCCGCATCCACCAAGACCCAGGTTTTTGCCAAGGCTTATCCGGATCGTTTCTTTGATACAGGGATTGCTGAAGCTAACATGATGGGCGTTGCAGCCGGTCTAGCAGCAGCAGGGAAAATTCCCTTTGCTTCCACCTTTGCCGTATTCGGAGCAGGCAGAGCATATGAACAGATCAGAAATTCCATCTGCTACCCGAAGCTTAACGTGAAAGTGGCCGTTACCCATGCCGGATTGACGGTAGGCGAAGACGGTGCAACCCACCAGATGCTGGAAGATATCACCCTCATGCGGGCGCTGCCTAATATGACTGTCATCGTTCCTGCCGATGCTGCAGAAACAAAGGCTGCAGTGAAATGGGCTGCTTCCTATAAAGGACCGGTGTATATCCGTATGGGACGGGCTAAATGTGAAGATATCATGCCGGATGACAAGCCTTTTGTTCCTGGAAAGAGCACCACTCTGAGAGATGGCAATGATGTGACCTTTATTACCTGTGGCATTATGACTGCCAAAGCGCTTAGAGCGGCAGAAACACTGGAGAAGAAGGGCATTTCCGCACGGGTTATCAATATGAGCTCCATTAAACCTATCGATGAAGAGGCTATTGTAAAAGCAGCTGAAGAAACCGGGGCCATTGTGACGGCTGAAGAACATACTGTGAAAGGCGGACTTGGTGGTGCAGTGGCAGAAGTTCTTGCCCTGAAAAAACCCTGCCTCATGGATATGGTGGGTACAGAAGATACTTTTGGACAATCCGGCAAGGCTGATGAATTACTGGAAGTTTATGGACTCACTGCAGAGCATCTGGTTTCCTCTGCCCTGCATCTGATCAGCAGAAAGTGAGGATTGGATGATTACATTTGATCATGTATCATTGCAATATGATGCTAAACATACTGCCCTGAAGGATATGAGCATTCATATCGACAAGGGGGAGTTTGTATTTGTGGTAGGCCCCAGCGGTGCCGGTAAGTCTACTTTTGTGAAGGTGCTGACTCATGAACTGGTTCCGGAGTCCGGCACGGTTGTTGTCAATGGAATCAATATTACCAAGCTGAAGAGAAGCAAGATTCCTTACTATCGGAGAACCCTGGGTATTGTTTTTCAGGATTTCCGTCTTCTCTCCGAGAAAACAGTGTTTGACAATATTGCCTTTGTCCTCCGCGTAACCGGCGCCAAGGGCAGGGAAATCAAAGAAAGGGTGAACCGGGTGCTGGACCTGGTAGGACTTCGCAATAAAGCGAAGGAACTGCCTTCCAAGCTATCCGGTGGCGAGCAGCAGCGCGTGGCTATTGCCAGGGCTCTGGTGAACCAGCCGATTCTTCTTATTGCCGATGAACCTACAGGAAATCTGGATCCAGTGACTTCTGAAGAAATCATGAAGCTTTTCAATGAAATCAATCATATGGGAACAACCATCATCATGGTGACCCATAACAAAGATCTGGTCAATGCCATGCATAAACGGGTTATTAATATTGAAGACGGCCGTATCATAGCAGACCAGGAAAAAGGGGGATACCATTTACATGTTTAGTTCTCTTGGCTACTTCTGGAAAGAGACTTTCTATTCCCTCTTCAGAAACAAATTTATGGCGGTGGCTTCCGTGCTTACGGTCACCCTTTCCATGTTTATCCTGGGTGTTTTCCTTTGTGCCGTACTGAATATCAATCACATGGCCACGTATCTGGAAAACCAGGTAGAAATGACAGTTTATCTGAAAGATGGGCTGAATACTGAGCAGGTCATGGCGGTGGGGAAGAAGCTGAAAGCCCTGCCGGATTTAAAGGAAATCAAATTTACCAATAAAGACCAGGCCATGGCGGAATTCAAACAGCGGCTGGGGGACCAGCAGGGGATTCTGGATGCTATTAACGGCAATCCGCTGCCTTCCTCCTATTCCACTTCTTTCGCCACACCGGCTTCACTGAAAAATGCAGTGGGCATTGTAACGCAGTACCCGGAAGTTGATTCTGTGCAGTACGGACAGGATATTATTGAACAGCTTTACAAGGTGGCCCAGGTTATCCGTATTGGCGGCATTATCCTGATCGTATTCCTGGCAGGTGCAGAACTCTTCATTATTTCCAATACCATCCGTCTCACCGTGTTTGCCCGCCGACGTGAAATCCAGATTATGAAATACGTAGGCGCCACCAATGGATTCATTCGCTGGCCTTTCATTTTCGAAGGCATGATTATTGGTTTCATTGGTTCCGGCCTTTCCGCCTTTATCCTGTGGGAAGGCTATAAAGTGGTACTTATGGAGATGGCCCAGGCAGGACTCGTATTTATTCCCATGATTCCCCTCTGGCCTTTCATCGGTTATATGACGGTTATGCTTCTGGCAGCAGGTATTATCATCGGTATCCTGGGCAGTACCATTTCACTTCGTAAGTATATGAAAGTGTAACTGCCTATGAAGAAATCAACATATATGGCATCTTTTCTGGCACTTTCCATCCTTCTTGGTGGACAGGCTATCCATATGCCTGCCTATGCCGATGATCTGGATGACCAGGTGCAGGACCTGCAGGGGCAGATTGATTCTTCCCATCTGGAACAGGAAAACTGGCAGCAGGTCATTGAAGATGTAAGTGCTAAACTGAAACAGATCCAGGCGGATCTGGATGCAGCCAATGCCAGACTGCAGAGCATTCAAACCAAACAGGCTGAAATCAATGCACAGATTGCACAGACCCAGAATGAAATCGTGAAGATGGAAGCCTATCTGAAAACAAGGCAGGATGTGCTGAACCGCCGGGTTCGTGCCATTTACATGCATGGCCAGCTGAACTACCTGGAAGTGATTCTGGGCGCCAACAGCTTCAGCGATTTTGCCAACCGGGTAGAACTCCTGAAACGGGTCATCCGGTCCGATTACAATCTGATTCTTGAGATTCAAAAACAGAAAGCTGCGATTGAAGCCAAGAAGGCACAGCTGGAAGAAGATAAACGGCAGCTGGATGCTCTTGCGGCCGAAGCGGAAAAGACGCGGCAGGAAATTGCCAAGAAGAAAGCAGAACAGCAGAAAGTTCTTGATGCAGCAAAGAGTAATAAAGCGGCAGCTGCACAGATGGAACAGGACCTGAATGCGCAGTTGGCTTCTGTTAGAAATTTGATTCAGCAGCGTCTGGCAGCAGCGGAAGCTGCTCGTCAGGCAGCTCAGCAGCAGGCAGCCTCTGATGATGAAGGGGGCGGCGGCAGTGATGATAACTACGTTCAGGGGACCGGTGCTATGGGCTGGCCCTGCAGCGGACCTATCACATCGCCCTTCGGCTATCGCACCCATCCGATTTTTGGGACCACTATTTTCCATGCGGGCATCGATATTGGTGTAGACTACGGAACTCCTATCCATGCAGCAGACAGTGGTGTCGTTGTATATTCCGGCTGGATTTCCGGTTACGGTAATGCGGTCATCATCGACCATGGCGGCGGTATTTCTACCCTTTACGGTCATAACCAGTCCCTGGCTGTTTCAGAAGGACAGTCTGTGTCCAAAGGTTCAGTCATTGCCTATGCCGGTTCCACGGGCAACTCCACCGGTCCTCACTGCCACTTTGAGGTAGATGTGAATGGTTCTCCTGTCAATCCCATGGGGTATCTCTAATGGGTAAACAATGGAAACTTTTCCTTAGGACTCATTGGAAATCAGGACTATCCTGTCTATGCGGTACCGTTATTTTGAGTGGATTTGTCATTTTGGGCGGAGCTTACTGGCTGACTGATGGTCAGCCGGTGAGCTTCTTCCATTTCCTTCAAAATTATCGACTCGTGAAAAATAATTATTTTCGGCCCATCAATGAAGAGGCCCTCTGGCAGGGAGCTTCCAAAGGCATGCTGGCCAGTCTGGAAGATCCCTATTCTTCCATCCTTGCCGGAGATACCTATAATTCCTTCATGGAAACGACAAACGGGGAATATGGCGGTATTGGCGTAGTGATGGGACTTGATGCAGACGGCTTTATCCGTATCTTCAATGTCTTCGAAGGAAGCGCCGCTGAAAAGGCAGGCATTCGGAATGGAGATATCATTCTATCTGTGGATGGTACTGACGTGAATGATCTGGGACTTACCGGTACAGCGCAGGCGGTACGGGGGGAGAATGGAACGGAAGTGAATCTGTCCATAGCAAGAGAGAAGGAAACCCTGGACTTTGCAGTGACCCGTTCCAATGTGAGCCTGCCTACGGTTTTAAGCCGTATGGTGGACGATCATATAGGCTATATCCATATCTTCACTTTCAGCAGACACACGCCGGAAGAGTTTAAGAAGCAGCTTTCTTCTCTGAAAGACCAGGGCTGTGAAAAACTTATCATTGACCTGCGTATGAACCCCGGTGGAATGATTGACTCCGTAGTCAATGTGGCAGACCAGATTCTGACAGGCGGAACAGTGGTCAGCTACCATACCCGGCATCAAGGGAGTGAAAATTTCACCATTAAAGGAATTGAAAACCCCATGCCCATGGCTGTCCTGATAGACAGGAACAGCGCCAGCGCTTCTGAGATTCTGGCCGGTGCGGTGCAGGACAAGAAAGAAGGCATCATCATCGGGGAGACAAGCTATGGCAAGGGAACGGTACAGGCCGTTTATCCCGATGGAGATCGGGAAGCATTGAAAATTTCCATTGCTGAATACAGGACGGCTGCCGGAAGGATTATTGATAAGAAGGGAATCGTACCGGATATTCCTGTCAAACAGACCGGTCACCCGTTCATTCTCTCTTCTGATACTGTTTTCCAGAAAGCAGTAGATGTGCTGGAAAAGGAAGGGAACAGGGACGAAACATAACCTTCTGTATGAAGGAAGGTACGGATTCATTCCTGCCATCTTCTTTTATAAGGATTTTTATGCGCTGCAGCGTCATGAATCTCCTTCCACAGGCCAAAAGTTTCGTTTTCACGATTCCCTGCTTGCTGCAAACAAACCGCAGATTCCGGAAGGGCTGATTTCATCAGTGCTTTTCCGGGAGGACTGCGGTTTTCTTTTTCCCCATAAAGTACGAAGTGCAGGATATAAAACTTCTTTTCTCTATATTCTTCCCCGGCATGATATAATAACAATGTAATAGTCTGTCATTTTTTGAGTGAGGTATGCTTATGTTTATTGATAGAGCAAAAATAATTGTTGTCTCCGGTGCCGGTGGAGACGGCATGGTTTCCTTCCGCCGGGAAAAATATGTGCCCCGCGGAGGACCCAGCGGTGGTGATGGCGGCAGAGGAGGATCCGTCATTATCCGTGCTGACAGCAGTCTGAACACGCTGATTAATTTCCGCCGTCATCGCAAATTTGCTGCCAAAGCCGGAGCCAATGGCGGCGCTAAGGAAATGTTCGGAAAGAACGGGGAAGACGTGTATGTGGATGTTCCGCTGGGAACCATGGTTTATGATGACCGCACCGGTGAACTTCTAGCAGATATGACCCAGAACGAACAGCAGGTCACTGTAGCGAAGGGCGGTCATGGAGGCAGAGGAAATTCCCACTTTGCCACTTCCGCTGTCCGAGCTCCTACCTATGCGGAAAAGGGAGAACCGGGAGAAGAAAAGAACATCCGGCTGGAACTGAAGATTCTGGCTGACGTGGGTCTTCTCGGGTTCCCATCGGTAGGGAAATCCAGTCTCCTTCGCAAAGTATCCGGCGCCAGGCCGGAAGTAGCCGCTTACCATTTCACCACCCTGTCTCCTGTTCTTGGTGTGGTGAGCCTTGATGCGGAAAGAAGCTTTGTTATGGCTGATATTCCGGGGCTCATTGAAGGTGCCAGCCAGGGAACCGGTTTAGGGGATGAATTTCTCCGTCATGTGGAAAGAACCAAGGTGCTTATCCACGTACTGGATGCTGCCGGAAGTGAAGGCAGGGATCCGCTCCGCGATTTCCACATCATTAATAACGAACTGGAGCTGTACAGTCCTGAACTGGTTAAGAAAAAACAGATTGTAGCTGCCAATAAGACAGATCTCATTGATGATCCGCAAAAACTGGAAAAATTACGTAAGGAAATTGAAGGGGAGGGGTATCTTTTCTTCCCCATCTGCACACTCACCGGGGAAGGCTTAAAGCCTCTTCTGGAAGCTGCATGGAAAATCCTGCAGGAAGTTCCTGATGTTACCTTTGAAAATCCGGAAAAAGCCATTGTTTATGAAGTACCTAAAGATGAATTCCTCATTGAGCAGAAAGATGGCGTCTTCTATGTCAAGGGAAAGCGGGTAGAAAAACTGGTTAGTATGACCAATTTTGAGGACTACCTTTCCATGCGCCGTTTTGAAAGGGCCTGGCGTTTTATGGGTCTGGACAAGCTTCTTAAAAAAGAGGGAATCAAAGAGGGCGATACAGTGAACCTCTACGGCGTTGAATTTACCTATGCGGAAAACAGGGATTCCGCCGACGATGAAAAAGAATAAGGGAGAGAGTATATGTTAACAGGTAAGCAGAAACAGTATCTGAAAAGTGAAGCAGTCAGCCTTCCCGCCTATGTGCAGATTGGCAAGGAAGGGATGACCTCTTCTGTGGTGCAGAGTGTGGAGGATGTACTTCTGGCAAGGGAACTGATCAAGGTTAAGATTAACCAGAACTCTGATGAAGATATCAGGGATACAGCCTCCCTGCTGGCGAAAAAGCTGGGTTGCGAAATTGTGCAGATTATCGGACGGAACTGCGTGCTTTTCAAGCAGAAAGAAAAGAAATCCCATTATGAGCTCCCCTGACAGCAGTTGCCGCTCTGTCATTTCTTCCATGAAACGGATTGTTGTGAAAGTGGGAACCAGTTCCCTTACCTATGACAATGGAAAAATGAATCTCCGCTTTATGGATCACCTGGTGCGGCAGTTATCCGACTTAAAGAACCGCGGTTTCCAAGTCATCCTGGTCACCTCCGGTGCTATTGGCATTGGTTTCCCGGAACTGGGCTTTAAGGAAAAACCAACATACCTTCCCTATAAACAGGCGTCCGCTGCTGTAGGGCAGGGCCTTCTTATGAATATTTATGAGCATTTGTTCCGCGAATACGGTCATGTGGTAGGGCAGCTGCTTTTTACCAAAGGAGATGCCGTGAATTCCAAGCGGTATCTTCACATGCATGGCACCCTTCTTTCCCTCCTGGAACTGGGCGCCATACCGATTATCAATGAAAACGATGCCGTAACGGCTGATGAAATCAAGATTGGTGACAATGATACCCTTTCCGCTATTGTGGCAAGCATAGCGGAAGCGGATCTGCTTATCATCCTTTCCGATATTGAAGGGCTTTATGATTCAGATCCCCGCAAGAATAAGAATGCCCGTCTTATCCACCAGGTACCGGTCTTTTCCCGGGATATATTCCGTATGGCCGGCGGTGCCGGTTCTTCTCAGGGAACAGGCGGCATGTACACAAAAATCCAGGCTGCGGAAATCTGCGTCCATTCTGGCATCGATATGGTGATTGCCAAAAGCACCCTTCCGGAAGTTCTGGAACGAATTATGGATGGGGAAGATGTGGGCACCTGGTTTAAGGGAGAAAACGTACATCCTCAGCTGAAAAAGAGAGATATTATTATTGGTACTGCTGTCAAGGGGAAAATCTTTGTGGATGAAGGATGCCGTTCTGCTATTTTAAACAAGGGCTCCAGTCTGCTTCCGGTAGGAATCCTCGGTACGGAAGGGGATTTTGCAGAAGGAGATACGGTGGCTGTATTCTGCGGTAGTGATGAGGTGGCCCGCGGCATTACCCATTACAGCAGAGGTGACATTGACCTTATCAAGGGACTCCATACGGAGCAGCTGAAAGGGGCCCTGGGAGCAGAGCCTCCTTATGATACGGTCATTCACAGGGATAACCTTCTGGTGATGAAATAAACAATGAAATTTTCTGAAAAAGCTCGATGGCTGATTTATTATTATACAAAGCACCCCAAAGGACGTTTTGAGCTGTCCCATATTCTGGAACTGCTTCTTTTCCTTACGGTGTGTATCATTCTTTCGGAAGTGGTGTTGTATGCATGGTTAAACGGATAGGCTTGTTTGGTGGGTCCTTCAACCCCATCCATATTGGTCACCTGGTGATTGCAGAAGCAGCATGGCAGGAATTTGGACTGGAAAAGGTTATTTTCATTCCATCTGGGGATACTCCCAATAAGGATATGCACCATATTGATAAATTCGACCGTTATAATATGGTTCAAGAGGCAGTGAAGGACAATCCGCACTTTGCCCTGTCGCCGGTAGAAAGGGACAGATGCGGTCCCTCCTATACGGTGGATACGGTCCATATTCTGAAAGAGGAATGGGGCCCTTACTACGAATTTTATTTCATATGCGGCACAGACGCCCTGGCAGATCTCCCTACCTGGAAGTATAACAGGGAGCTTCTTTCCTGTTGCCACTTCATATGTGCCAGCAGACCGGGAAATGAAGAAAAACTGCGTCAGTCTGTCAACTATTTCGGAAAACTGGGCCAGGATAAGATTCATTTCCTGATTACGCCGGAATTGGATATTTCTTCCACCATACTGAGAAATCTTCTTTCGCAGCATAAATCTGTTCGTTATTTTATTCCTGACGGGGTTATTTCTTTTATTCAATCTCATCATTTGTATGAAGGACAAAATCATGGAGCTTAAAGATATACAAAAGGATTTAGAAAAAATTCTGTCTCCCAAACGGTTTCGCCATTCCCGGGGCGTTGCAGAAACAGCCCGCCATTTGGCTGAAAAATACGGGGCTGACAGCAGAAAAGCCTATGTGGCCGGATGGGTCCACGACTGTGCCAAGGAACTTTCCCTGGCTGATATGCAGCATATTGTAAAGGGCGCAGGGCTTAAGGCCGATTCTTACCTTCTTTCCAGCCGTGCTCTCCTTCATGGTCCGGCAGGAAGTATTCTGGCTGAGACAAAGTACGGTATAGGCGACAAAGAGATTCAAAGCGCTGTTTATTACCATACTACAGGACGGGCTGATATGACCCTTCTGGAAAAAATTATTTTTCTGGCTGATTATATTGAACCGTCCCGGGATTTTCCAGGCGTTGACAACTTGAGAAAGCTTTCGGAAATTAATCTGGATGAGGCACTGCTTGCTGCCTATGATTCCACCATTTCTCATCTTCTCGACCAGAAAGCTTATATTTATGATTTAACCTTTATAGGACGGAATGATTTAGTTCTGAAAATAAAAGAGAAAAAGAATGAAAAAGAATAGACATGGAAAAATCAGAGTAAAGAAACTGATTGTCTTTATTCTCATGGCCCTGGCTGCAGCGGTGATTCTGATTTTTGGTATTGGCAAAGGGGTATCCTATCTTCTTGGAAAAGTAGATACAGGGAATTCTCCTGTTTCCTATTACCTTTTCATAGGTGCAGACAAAGAGGCCGGCAATGAAGCGGATGCTATCATTTTGACTGTATGGAACAGCAGGGATAAGGGAGTGAACTTTATTTCCATTCCGCCCAATACGAAACTGGCCCGCCAGGAAAAGAAAAATCAGCTGATTCGTACTACCTTCTCCGAAGGGGGAGCAGAAGAGACCAAGAGTGCCGTGGAAAACCTTCTTCACTTGCGTATTGAAAAATATGCGGTTGTGGATTATTCCAATTTCCAAAATTATGTAGATAAAATTGGCGGTGTAGATCTCTATGTGGAAAAAGGCATGGATCACCAGAACCGGGAAGGCGAAACGGATATCCAGATCCGTCAGGGATATCAGGACCTGGATGGTGAAAATGCTTTAGGCTATGTGCGCTATATTGACAAAAAGAACGGGGAAATCGACCGTATCCAGCGGCAGGAACGTTTCCTGAAAACCATGATTTATACCATGCAGAACCACTGGGCACTGTATAACTGGTTTTTCTTCCATCATTCCTGGACAGCAGAGGAAACCAATATCACCAATGGAGAAGCAGCTTCCCTGGCTTATACTCTCTCCTCCTATCCGGAGGACAGCTTTAAATTCTCCATCCTCCCGGGTGAAACACAAACTATCGGTAAAGTGGATACATGGGTTATTAATCCTGTAGAAGTGCAGAAGACCATTGCACAGACTATAGGAGCCGATAACCAGTAATTAAAAAGGAGTTTGAATCAATGGAAAAAAATATTGAAATCATTTGCAAAGCATTGTCTTCCAAAAAAAGCGTACTCATCCGTGTACTGAATGTGCGTGGACTTACCAGTATTGCTGACGATTTTATTCTAGCTACTACACGTAATAAAAAACAGGCACAGGCTGCTGCCGATGAAGTAGAAGAAAAAGCAGGGGAAATTGGTCTGCATCCTCTTCGGAGAGAAGGGTATCAGGAGGGTGACTGGATCCTTCTTGATTTTGGCGATGTGATTGTCCATATTTTTACAGATGAAGAAAGACGGCGCTATGACTTTGATACCCTGTGGAAAGAAGCGCCGGTAGAGGAGTACCATGAAACCGGCGATGACAATGAATAATGAAGATTCCGGACTGGGACCCCTGCACCTCAGGGAAAACTCTCTGGCAGAATTGACTGTTGCAAGAATATCTGATATGGGAGCCTTTCTGGATGCAGGAACCGGAACCACTTCCGATGATATTCTTCTTCATCACAGCCAGCAGACTAGGCCTGTAAAAGAAGGGGAAAAAGTAAAAGTCTTTCTGTATCATGATCCCCACCATCGTTTGACAGCCAGCATGCGGCTGCCCCAGATACCGGTGGGAGGTATCGGCTATGCGCCGGTTATGTTGACCACCCGTTTCGGCGCATTTATTGACGTGGGCACAGAAAGAGGTATTTTTCTTCCCTTTTCCCAGATGGAAGAAAGGGTGGAAACAGGGCAGTATGTATGGGTTAAAATGTATGTGGATAAAACCGGGCGCCTGGCAGTGACCATGAAAGTGAATGAAGATATTCGGAGTATTGCTCTTCCTGCCAAGGGAGTCAAAGTGGGTGATATGGTTACAGGCACAGTCTATAACAAGACCGGTGACGGGGTTTTCCTTATCACCCGGGAACGGTGGATTGCCTTCCTGCACCGGGATGAAATCAATAAACCCATTCATATGGGGGATGAAATCACAGGACGGGTTGCTTTTCTACGTAAAGACGGCCACATGAACATATCCCTCCGTCCCCAGAAGGAAAAGTCAATAGAAGGGGATATGCAGCTTCTTTTGGAGTATATGAACCGTCATAACGGAAGCCTTCCCTTTACAGACCAGTCCGATCCAGCACTCATCAGAGCTTCTCTGGGAATCAGCAAGGCAGCCTTTAAAAGGGCAGTAGGACATCTTCTGAAGCTAAAGAAAATTTCCATGAAGGAAGGAAAAATAACCCTTTCCTGAGAAGAAACGATTTCCATACAAAAAGAGCAGGAACCAACAGGCTCCTGCTCTTTTATTGCATGGGAATGAATGAATCAAAAGGCAATGAATTAAAAATGACGATAAAGACCAATCACCTTGCCACGAATGGTTACATCTTTGGAAATGATTGGCTTATAAGCGTCATTTTCCGGCTGCAGACGGATATGATCATCTTCCTTGTAAAAACGTTTAACCGTGGCATCATCATTGCCTACAAGGGCTACTACAATATCACCATCCTGCGCGTGATCCTGTTCAGAGACAATCAGATAGTCTCCTTCTTCAATACCCGCATTAATCATGCTGTCTCCCCGGACCACCAGAATAAAGCAGCTGTTATCACTGCCCACCATTTCAGCAGGCAGAGGGAAAACTGATTCCAGATGTTCATCAGCCACCAGCGGTTCCCCGGCACGAACTGCCCCTACAAGAGGCATGGGAATCATCTTCTTGTGGCGCCAGGACATATCGCCTACCACCTCAATGGCTCTTGAGCTGGCAGGATCTCTCTTAATAACGCCCAGCTCTTCCAGACGAGCCAGATATCCATGAACAGTAGAAGTGGAACGAAGGTTGACTGCCGTGCAGATTTCACGGACAGTAGGGGGGAATCCATCTTCGTAAATTTTCTGACGGATAAATTCCAAGATGCTTTTTTCACGGCTTGTTAATTCCCTGTTTTTACCTAATCTTTTCGCTGCCATTTTTGATTTCCTTCCTATCCTATAAAATATCCAGACTATCTGTGAAAATCAATCTATTGTTTCAGTACATTTAAAGTATAGTAACCTGCATTTATTATACAGGAAACATTGCATAAAATCAAACAGAAGTTCATAGAATAAATGAGCAGGCAATTATTTATTCCGGGAACATTCAATCCCTGGTCCATTAAAAAAGTCTAATCTCCTGTTCTATTGTACGAAATTATGTTTTGTATTATCATAATTTCAGAAATGATGTTCTACGAATAGCAGTTTTCCAAAATGCTGTTCCTAAGAATACAAGTTTGATATAGATGACAGGAAGGAGACTGTAAGATGAAAAAAATAACTTTCCTTTTTATAGCCCTGGTACTTCTTTGCGGATGGGGCGTCAATGCTTCCGTATCAGGAGATTCCGTTCAATATGATGTGGTAACCGTTGAAGAAAATGATACATTGTGGGATATAGCAGCCCGTCGTGTAGATAATACGAAGGATATCAGACAGGTAGTTTATGACATTGAGCAGTTTAATCACATCACAAATCCTGGCCAGCTGGAACCGGGGATGAAAATCAAGATTCCTGTAGATTTATAAAAATATAAATTTCTTAAAAAGCAAACGTTTATTCTTTCGGTGAAAATCTCTGCCAAAAGAATAAACGTTTGCTTTTTATTACGTTCCAGAGAAACAGGAGTTTTTATTTCCTCAGCTATCAAATCAAAGCCTGCTTATTCCCACAAGCATAAAAAGAATGCAAACAAATATTCTTTTCACAAAGAAATTATTTAAAAGAATATCTGTTTGTGTATTCAAGACAGGTGTATCACTTTGGCTGGTTAAAAATCTTATCAATGGGGTTATTGGTAAACAGATCGGCCTCATTGATATAACGCCGGACCATTTCTACCGAACGATGACGGGTCTGCTTCATAATGAGCCGTTCTTCTACCCCCTGAAGTGCCGCATACGTAGCAAATCCATGGCGAAGACTATGAGCACCATACATTTCCGGATTTAAACCAATGGAAGCTGCATATTTCTTCACAATCAGATTGATACTCTTGTCACTGAGCCGACGGGAGGAAACCTTACCATTTTTCAGGAAACTGCGAAACAGCGGACCTGATGTAATACCGGCCGCCGTCAGCCACTCCTGAAGGGCATGGATACAATCCATGGAAGAATGAGACAGATAGGGGATGCCAATCTGCTGTCCTGCTGAGGTCTGGTCAGTCTTGGAATGGCGGATGGTGACCACAATGCCCTGGGGATATTTCCTGATATCCTCCACATCAAGGCCTGCCAGTTCACTGCGCCGGAAAGCACCCATAAATCCCAAAAGCAGAACCGCCCGGTCGCGCAGCGCCTGAAGGGAAGATAAATCCATGCGATGAATCATTTCCTCAATTTCTTCCCAATAAATAGGAGTTTTCCCTTTCTGTACAGTCCCTTTCAAACGAGTAAGACCGATGAGAGCTTCCTTCACAATCCAGGCCCGGCAGGGGTTTTCCACATGGTCCCCGGAAGCATTATAGTTTTCAGAAATGGCGCTGATCCGCCGCCGTATGGTAGAAGCCTTGGCATAGTCTGCTAAATCATTGATATAATTCACAATGGTTTCCGGTTGAGCCGGATAAGAGGTCTGATGATGATACCGGCACCAGTCGCAGAAATCATTCCAGTCCGATTCATAAGCGTCAATCGTATGATTCGCCTTTGTCACCGAAAGAGAATTCATACTTTTGTCAGAGAGGCCCTCACTTTGCGAATTTCTGCTGAAATCTCGCAGAAAAAAATGATTGTCCATACAATCTCCTTACTGATGAAATAGTGTCCATCTTTGCTTTTTTTACTATTATACCATCTTTAGAAGAAAATAGGTTCCGATAACATTAAATTATCGGAACCTATTTATCCATCAATCTTCCTTATTATTCCTGTTTTTCCTTTTACTCAATCTTATTACATCCTGTTTCGCTATTGTGAGTTCAAAGATAAGCGTATAAAGAGAATATAAAGAGAAATGGCTGATATGTTTTCATATTTTCTGGTGAACAGCTCAATTAAAAACACCACAAGGAAATCCGGTTTCTTTGTTTGCCCAATGAGTTCGGTGTCTGCCCCAATGAGTTCGGTGTCTGCATGGTCTACGGCCGCTGCTGTACATGGTACGACGGCGCGCGCCATACATGAGTCTCCCGTCATTTCTGCAAAAGGTGAGATTTTCGGATTTTCCTGTGATGTCTTTTACCTGATCAGGGAGGGATGAAAAGAGGTTAACCCATGGACGTCTGCTTTCCATACTTACATCTCCTATGGCCATCTCGGGGATTTATGGATAACTTTTTCCATGTTGCAGGTCTTTTACATCCTTCTACTATATAAATAGAAGAAATGTACTTTATGTGAACATGATGGACAAAATTCTAATGATAATTTCATAATTATGTTTATTACTTACCACCTATTGGTGAGCACGCGGCTTTCTCATCAATGATTGATATGTTTCTAAAAGGGAGGTTGTTAAAAGAGGGTGCTTATGCAATATAAATGTATGGAGAGGGAAATCAGGAAGCTCTCCATGGAAGGATTCTATTTCCTTATCTGCCTTGTATATCGCGAATATTCCGGCCGGAATGCAGCTTTGGCAGAGAGGAATCAATGAATCTCTGTATACAGATTTCCCGCTTTCCCCTCTCCGGCTCCCAGGGCGCCTTGAGGGCAGAACGGATTCTGCAGAATACGTTAAACCATGACAATCAAGCCAAAGCACGGATATCATCCCATCCAGCATGAGCCCGCATTCCCGGACGACAAGTTCAGGGCTGCTGCAGAAAGTCTCCTTCCTGCAGTCCAGCGTTGACGCCTGATTCTGAGAGGCCCGCAATACTGACCGGCACGGATGTCCATCCGTGTTTTTGTGCTGGTTTGTCCGTTGTTTTCATGCAAAAAAGCTGCGAATATCGATTTCTAGTACATCGACATTCGCAGCTTTTTATTCATATCGGATATTTTTATTTCTTTGTGAAGGCATAGAGCTTTTCGGTAACTCTTTTGACTTCTGCATCCATTTTTTCCGTATCTATGGTGAGGAGTTCTTTATGTTCCATCACCGGTCTGCCGTTGATGATGACAGTATCCACATCCATGGAGTTACCGGCGTAAACGGCCAGGGAGACGCTGTCAAATCTTGGTTTCCAGTGGAATCCGGTTCTGTCTACCAGGATGATATCAGCCAGGAAGCCTTCCTTTAATTCACCAAGATTGTCATAACCAAGGCATTTGGCGCCATCCTTGGTGGCCATGTCTACTGCTTCTTTGGCGGTAATGGCGAAGGGATCATAGTTGGCCGCCTTGTGGATAAGGGCGGTGAGACGCATTTCTGCAAACATATCAAGCTTGTTGTTGGAGGAGGCGCCGTCGGTGCCGATACCTACAGTAATACCTGCTTTTCTCATTTTGGGAACAGGAGCAATGCCGCTGGCCAGTTTCAGATTGGACGCGGGATTATGGGCTGCACATACATGCTTTTCTTTCATGATGCGAATGTCGTCATCCGTTACATGGACACAGTGAGCAGCCAGTGTAGGCCTTTCAAAGAGGCCCAGGGAGTCCATGAGGGCAATGGGGGTCATGTGGTATTCCTTTTCGCAGTTTTCCACTTCCCCCTTTGTCTCAGAAAGGTGGATGTGAATGGGCATATCGTATTTTTCTGCCACGTCCCGTACTTTTCTGATATAGTCAGGCGGACAGGTGTAGGGAGCATGAGGTCCCATCATGACTTTGAAGCGGCCGTCCCCTGCCCCGTTCCAGTTCTTGTAGAGTTCTACGTTTTCATCGATACCTTTCTGTCCATTGGGACCGATACCGGCAAGGCCTCTGGCCAGATTGCCACGGATGCCCGCTTTATCAGCAGCCCTGGCACAGGCGTCCATGAACATGTACATATCGCAGAAGGATGTGGTACCGCCGCGGATCATTTCAGCAAAGGCCAGTGTACTGCCCCAGTAGACGATGTCGTCATCCAGGTGGTCTTCTGCCGGCCAGATTTTATTCTGCAGCCAGTCCATGAGGGCCATATCATCAGCATAGCTTCTGAAAAGGGTCATGGCCACATGGGTATGGGTATTCACAAGTCCCGGCATGGCCAGCATGTCATGGCCTTCGATGATTTCATCGTACTCTTCTTCTTTTGGGTTCTCCGGGAATTCTTTGATATATTTGTCTTCTACAGCTATATTCTTGTGTTCGGTGACTTTTCCGTCCTGCATAAGGCCGATATTTTTAATGAGAATTTTCATGACAGCCTCCTTCAGTCAAGTCCCAGGTATTTTCTCTGGGCTTCAGTGAGGGTATCGATCTTGTAGCCCATGGAAGCCAGTTTGATGGAAGCTACTTTGGTATCCAGTTCATGGGGCAGTGTGTATACCTTCGCTTCCATTTCGCTGCCGTGCTGAAGGAGATACCGGGCAGCCAGGGTCTGCATAGCGAAGGAAAGGTCCATGATTTCTGCCGGATGTCCGTCGCCGGCAGCCAGGTTAACCAGACGGCCTTCGGCCATAAGGAACACGGTCTTGCCGTTTGGCAGGACGTAGCCTTCAATATTTTTGCGGGCTTCAAATTTCCTTGTGCAGATTCTTTCCAGATCTTTTCTGCTGACTTCGCAGTCAAAGTGGCCGGCATTGGCACAGATGGCGCCGTCTTTCATTTCCATGAAATGGCGTTCTGTGATGATGTCGATATCACCGGTGACGGTGAGGAAGTAGTCCCCCAGTTTGGCTGCTTCATCCATAGGCATCACTTCAAAGCCGTCCATAACGGCTTCAATGGCTTTGATGGGATCCACTTCGGTAACGATCACATGGGCACCCAGGCCTTTGGCGCGCATGGAAACACCCTTGCCGCACCAGCCGTAGCCTGCAATGACTACGGTTTTACCGGTGACCGTAAGATTTGTGCTGCGGATAATGCCGTCCCATGCAGACTGGCCGGTACCGTAGCGGTTATCAAAGAGGTATTTGCAATAGGAATCATTAACTGCAATCATTGGGAATTTCAGTTCATGATTCTTTTCCAGAATCTTCAAGCGGTATACACCGGTGGTTGTTTCTTCGGAGCCCCCGATCAGGTTCTTCCTGGCATCTGCTCTGGTGGTATGGAGAAGGTGTACCAGGTCTCCACCGTCATCAATAATGATATCAGGCATATGGTCCAGGGCTTTGTTCAGGAACATGGTATATTCATCATCGGTACAGCCATGCCATGCATACACAGTAATTCCGTTTTTCACCAGAGCTGCTGCAATGGGATCCTGGGTGGACAGCGGATTGCTTCCTGTACAGATGACATTGGCACCGGCAGCCTTCAGCGTAAGGGCCAGGTAAGCTGTTTTTGCTTCCAGATGGATGGACATGACAATGGTTTTGCCTTTAAAGGTCTGATCTTTGATAAATTCTTCCCGAAGTGCATTCAGGGCAGGCATGAATTTGGCTACCCAGCGGATACGCTGCTCCCCATTGTCAGACAGTGAAATATCACGAATCATAGAATCACTCATAATTGTAAACTCCTTTCATAGTTCTTTATGGTTACATCATAGGGTGGAGTCAGGACTCCTTTTTCTGTGATGATGCCGGTAATCAATGTATGAGGCGCCACATCAAAGGCAGGATTAAAGACAGGCATATCTTTCGGTGCCGTATATATGCCCCTTATCTGCCGCACTTCTTCCGGATTTCTCTCTTCTATGGAGATTTCGTCTCCGCTGGAAATAGAGAAATCAAAGGTGGAAAAAGGAGCGGTAATATAAAAAGGAATATGATGGTAAGCGCAGAGTACGGAAAGGCCGTAGGTACCTACTTTATTCGCTGCGTCGCCATTGGCTGCAATGCGGTCGGCGCCTACGATGACCGCATCAATTTTCTTTTCCTTCATGACCCATCCGGCCATGCTGTCAGTAATCAGAGTGGCAGGAATTCCATTTTCCATAAGTTCCGTACCGGTCAACCGAGCTCCCTGGAGAAGGGGCCTTGTTTCATCAGCATACACTCTTTCAATCTGCCCTCTTTCATACAGGCGGTAAATAACGCCAAAGGCAGTACCTATGCCGGCAGTGGCCAAGGCACCTGTATTGCAGTGGGTCAGGATGCGGAGATTTTTCCTCCCTTTAAAGAGGTCTGCCCCATGGTCTGCCATGGCGCTGCAGAGGGCCTTGTCTTCTCTTTCAATGGCCTCTGCCCTTTCTATAAGCCCTGCCAGGGCTTCCTCTTCCGGAAGAGTATCAAAGGTATGAACCATTTCCCTGACAGCCCAGGACAGGTTCACTGCCGTAGGACGAGCAGCAGCAAGCTCCCTGGCCGCCCTGTGGAAAGCATCCTTTAAAGAAGGGCCTGTGAGCCCTTCTTTTTTGATTTCCTTAAAGGCCAGTACCATGCCGTAAGCCGCCGCCACCCCGATGGCCGGAGCACCGCGGACAGACAGGCGGGAAATGGCCTCTCCCACTTCCCTGCTTTCTCTGCAGTGGATATAGGAAATATTTCCTGGCAGTTTTGTCTGATCAAGCAGTACCAGTTCTCCCTTTTCCCATTTCAGGGACCAAAGTGCTTCACTCATAAGAGATGGAATCCTCCAAAATCTTTTGCTGCATGGTGACAGCTGCATTCCGTATCAGGATCATAGGTTCTGGAAAGGATGGTAATGATTTTCTTGAAGCTTTCCAGGTTATGGTTCATGCAGTCCACCACTTCCCTGTGGGAAAGGGGGGTATCAGAAATACCGGCGGCAAAATTTGTTACCATGGAAATGGTAGAATAGCAGATTTCCGCCTCTCTGGCCAGGACACATTCCGGCAGATTTGTCATGCCCACCACATCAGCTCCCCATTGACGGTAAGCCTTGATTTCAGCCGGTGTTTCAAAACGGGGACCTTCGGTGCAGATATAGGTTCCATGGGGATGAAGAGTAATATGCTCTTCTTCTGCCGCCCTGATGATGGCCTGGCGAAGGGTTTCGCAGTAAGGATGGGTCATATCCAGATGGGCCACCCCATAATGCTCTCCGTCATAGAAAGTCCCTTCCCTGGATTTTGTCATGTCGATGAACTGATCGACTAAAACCAGTTCCCCTGCCTTATAGCCGGGATTCAGAGAGCCTACGGCGGTGGTGGAAACTACGGCCTTTACATCCAGCATTTTCAAAGCGTAAATATTAGCTCTGTAATTGATTTTATGGGGCGGAATGGTGTGATGCACGCCATGACGGGCCAGGAAGATGATTTCCTTATCTCCGAACCTGCCGGATTCATAGCTTGCCTTTCCATAGGGCGTATCGATGATTTCTGAATGAAGATCAGTCAGGATGCCGGGATCATATACGCCGGTACCGCCAATAAAAGCCAGTTTACTCATTGTACATTTCCTCCCTTTTCATTAAACCATTTCACAAGAGTTTCTCTGGAAATTTCATATTTTTTTCCGCAGTAGTGGCATTCTATTTCTATATGGTCATCGTCCAGGAGGCCCTGCTGTTCAACCAGGGGCAGGCCCTGCAGAGAATGCTTGATCCGATCCTCTCCGCAGGTGCAGCGGAAGGAAACAGGAGCGCTTCCCAGAAGGACATAATTTTCTTTGTGGAGAAGGGTGGATAGGGACGTTTCTTTTCCGGTCTCATTGAAAAGATCCCACTTCCGGTCTTTTGCAAAAAGCTCTCCAAAAAGTTTTTTATCCCCTTCCGGCATGAGCTGGGCGATAAAACCGGCCATGCGGATAATTTTTCCCTTTTTGTCTGTAAGGGCTTCGATTTCTACGTGAGACAGGGTCTGGTCAGAAGAATTGATATAGTCAGATACACAGGAAGCCGTATCTCCGTCAGAGAGGTCCACTGCCGATACATAGGGCATTTTCAAAAGGGAATAACGGGTAACGAAGAGTTTTCCCCTCTGGCTCACCCATTTCGCTTCCTCAGCGGGGGTGTAGGGAATGGTGCCGTCATCGGGATTTTCGATAAATCCCCGCACATACCTTCCTTCGTAGGCATCGGCATGGATAGTCCCTAAAGGCGAATTAGTCACCCATTTCAGGGAGACCCCTTCATGATTTTTAAAATCCATGGCCAGGATGGCGGCTGCATTTAAGACCTTTCCCAAAATGACCGCAGAAAGAGAAGGAAGATGATGAATTTCCTGGGCCCTGCGGGCTGCATCCGTAACATCGGCTACAGTGATACGAATTCCGTCGGTGCTCAGGTAATGGTCAATCCGATTCATTTCACTCATAGGTATGACTCCTATTAAAACATAAATAATTACTCTATTATTGTAACACTAAAAAGAGGCCGGTGCTTGACAATCTTTAAAGGATAGCGGATTTTCCTGCTTTTTTCTATCCTGTCCTCCACTCTGGATAGAAGGCAGAATTTCAATTCCCCTTTGGATGCTGCTCGTATTCCACACCACTAAAAAAGCGGCAAGTCCTGCCGCTTTTTTGTTATTATACTTTCAAATCCCTGATGGCCTGCGCCCTGTCTTCTTTTCCAAAGACCGAAGAACCGGCGACCAGAATATGAGCGCCCGCTTTTTTGAGAAGCGGCGCATTATCCCTGTTTACGCCGCCATCCACTTCGATAGAAAGGGAAAGTCCTTTTTCCTTAATCATGGCGGAAAGGGCGGCAATTTTATCAAGGCTATAGGGAATGAATTTCTGCCCGCCAAAGCCGGGATTCACGGACATAATAAGGACGAAATCAAGAAGAGGCAGGACCTGTTCTATGGAAGCAAGGGGTGTGCCCGGATTCAGGGCAATACCGGCCTTGATTCCCCTGTCTTTAATGTTATGAATCATGCGGTCCAGGTGCGGCACTGCTTCTACATGGAAGGATACCATGTGAGCTCCTGCTGCCTCAAGGCCTTCCAGATAAGCTTCGGGATGATAAGTCATAAGGTGAACATCAAAAGGAAGTTTTGTACAGGGCCTTAAGGATTGAATGACTGGTACACCAAAAGTAAGATTAGGTACAAAGCGGCCATCCATAACATCCAGATGGACGTAGTCAGCGCCGCCTTTTTCAATATCCTTGAGCTCATCGGCCAGACGGGAAAAATCTGAAGCCAGTATAGAGGGAGCAATTTTCATAATTTACCTCCTTGGATTCCTTATTTCATCCAGTATTTCAAGATATGACTGATATCGCCGCTGCTGAATCAGTCCTTCTTCCACCGCCTGCCTTACAGCGCAGTCCGGTTCTTTGCTATGGATACAGTCATTGAATCGGCATTTCCCCAGGAAAGGTCGGAAATCACGGAATAAATAGGAAAGATGGTTCCCTTCAATCCGGTCAATATCAAGATAGGTATAGCCCGGTGTATCCATAAGGAATCTCCGGTCTTTCCATTGAATCAGTTCCGCATGGCGGGTTGTATTCTTTCCCCTGCCTGTATGGCGGCTCACTTCACCGGAAAGGAAATGGGATTTTCCAAGTATCCTGTTCAGAAGAGTCGATTTCCCCACTCCGGAGGGTCCGGAAAAAGCTATGATTGGTCCTTTGAGGGCACTGGTGAGTTCTTCAAGCCCCTCATCGTGAAGAAGAGAAAGGGAAAAGGCGGAATATCCGGCTTTTCTGTAGTAGGTAACAGCCTTTTCAGCCCCTGCTTCATCCAGATCAGCCTTATTAATCACAATCAGTGGTTCAACACCGGCCTCTTCAGCCATCACCACCATCTTGTCCATAAGGAAGAGATTCAAGTCCGGGGTACGGACGGCTGATACAAGTACAAGCTGGTCTATATTAGCGGAAGGAGGACGGTAGAGCACGGTTTTCCGTGGATACACATGAGTAATGACCGTTTCCCCGCTATTTCCCGTTTCAAAGTCCACATAGTCCCCTACCAGGATATCGGTACGCCGTTTCAGCCTGCCCCGGGAGCGGCAGAGAGACAGGGCTCCTTCACTGCCGTATATGGTAAAATAGCCATTCTGATTTTTCAGAATCAGTCCCTTCATCATCAAAGCTCCCGATCCTGAACTACAGAGCCGTCAATGACTACCTGTACATGTACGTTTCCGCTGCCGGAAACATCCTTGCTCACTGTGCTTCCTGGAGCCGCTTTGCCGCTATAGGCAGTATGCTTCCCACTGTCATCGGTGACATAGATTTCTACCTGCCGTGCATTGCCGCCTTTAGGAATGGAGATATTCACAGTGCCGGTCTTAGTCTGGGATTTCTTCTTTCCAACAGTCAGGTTGACCACATTGGAAGAGGTAGATTCACCGCCTGCCGGATCCTGGGAAATGATGATGGCGCTGCTGTCATCGGTAGAAGTACCGTCAGAAGCATTGATGGTACCAACGGAAAGCTTCATGGAAAGCAGTGTATTTCTGGCATCAGCCAGTGTCATGCCCACTACATTGGGTACATGGACCTTTTGTTTCATATTAATGACAATATTCACTCTGGTTCCCTTGGTGGCTTTAGCGCCGGATTCAGGGCTCTGGGAAATGATGACATCCGATGGTTTATCGGGATCATTCCCATTTTCCACAGCTCCCAGGGTGAGCCCCATTTTATCCAGCCTTTCCTTGGCCTGTTCCAGAGTCAGCCCTTTAAGGTCAGGAATCAGCATGGCAGATCCGCCTTTGCTGACAGTGAGGTGGATAATACGCCGGGCTTTTACATTAGTTCCGGCGGCAGGGGTCTGGGAAATAACCTGTCCTGCCGGTACGTCGTCACTGGCTATTTCATCCACCGATACTTTCAGATCCAGTTTCTTCAGCGTAGTTTCAGCCACTTCCACCGGCTTACCTACCACGTTGGGAACGGTGATATTTTCAGAACTCCAGAAATTGCCAAAGCTGAAAAAGGCCCAGGCAAAACAGATGATGAAAAGGACAGCCATGCCGATCCAGATGTACTTCTGCGGCAGATTTGTAATGAATCTGGTCAGTTTTGTTTCTCTCTGTACTTTGTGAGTCCGTACTACTTTCTTGGGGATAGGCCTTGTCATGGCTGTAAAGTCATGAGAGGCGGGCTTGTATATGGTAGTAGTAAATCCCTGGGCGATTTTCAGTTCAGAAATAAAATCGGATACCGTATCGTATCTTTTATCCGGATCTTTCTGGAGTGCCGTTAAAAGACATTCCTCAAGCATGGGAGAAATGGCAGGATTGTATTTAGTGGGCCGCGGAATGTCGCCCTGCATGTGCTGGAGAGCAATGCTCACAGCCGTTTCTCCTTCAAAAGGAAGGTGGTGTGTCAGCATTTCATAAAGAACGATACCCAGGGAATAGATATCGGTCTTGGCAGTTATTTTATCTCCTGCTGCCTGTTCTGGCGAAAGGTAATGGACCGAGCCCAGGATGGACTGTTTGTCAAGAACAGTAGAAGAGTTAATGGCGCGGGCAATACCGAAGTCCGTCACCTTCACTTTGCCTGTCCTTGTGAGAAGTACGTTATGCGGTTTGATATCACAGTGGATAATGCCGTTGGCATGAGCTTCTTCCAGGGCATAACCGATTTCAATAGCAATGCGGACAGCCGTATCAATGGGGATATTGGGGTGGTTCTGGATATACTGCTTCAGCGTTTCCCCTTCCACGTATTCCATGACGATGTAATGGACGTCACCGTCGCAGCCTACATCGTAAATACCCACAATATTTGGATGGGACAGCTTCCCTGCAGACTGGGCTTCATGGCGGAACCGCACGATAAAATCATTGTCTTCTGCAAAGCTGCTGTGCAGAATTTTGACTGCCACAATCCTGTCAAGAAGGATATCTTTGGCTTTGTACACATCAGCCATACCGCCTGAACCGATTTTTTCAATCAGTTCATAACGTTCATCAAGAATTTTACCAGTCATATTTTACTCCACTCAGTTCCAAAATTGAATCAATATAAAGGAGGCATTGTCTCTGGCCCCTGCTTCATAGACTTTTTCCATGATCAGGCGGCCCAGTTCTTTCAGGTCTTCTTTTGTCTTTCTGGGGCTGGACGCAATCAGACTTTCCAAATCCCTGTCTTCTACCATGCCCGAAACGCCGTCAGTACAGAGAAGGATGAAGGTTCCATTTTCCAATGCAAAGGAACCGGTATCCACTTTCAGCTCATCTTCAATGCCCACGGCACGGGTAATCTCATTTTTTCTAGGATGAACCCTCATTTCCGCCCGGGACAGCTTCCCTTCGTTCACCAGTTCCATAACAAAAGAATGGTCTACTGTAATCTGTTCCAGCTTTCCCTGCTGAAAGCGGTAGAGCCGGCTGTCTCCCACATGGGCCCAAACCAGCTTATCCCCCGCTTCTGCTGCAGCTACCATGGTCGTACCCATGGACCGAAGCTCGGGATTATCCTTTTTTTCATTGAGGATAGCCCTGTTGGCAGCATAAAAGGATTCCTTCAGCAGCTGCTCTGAAAAAGCAGGGACGCTGCCAAGGAAACGGCCAGCACTCTGTACTGCCAGGCTGCTGGCAATTTGGCCGCCATCATAGCCGCCCATACCGTCAGCCAGAAGGTACAGGTTATTCACAGACAGATTGATGGCGTCCTCATTGACCTTTCTTACAAGGCCTTTTTCCGATTCTCCATAAGTTAGTATCATCTAAGTCTTTTCCTATCAAGAAGCAACCCCACGCCCGGCATGTTCATACGCTGCCGGGACTGATAAACCTTAACTTATCCAATTAATTTAATACTAACATCATCAGCAGGGATAGTCAATTTTCTGTTCCCTTTGAGAGGCTCTTTTTGAGTAAAAAGTGGGAATTTCTCTCATGAAACAGGGGTGATTCTGCGGGCAGTCCCCAAAATGACAGGAAAAAACAGAGTAAAATGGAAAATCATAGAAACAGATGCCGCGCCCTTACTTGTCAGAGAGGAAACGGCGCTTCAGCTGTCCGCAGGCAGCCTGGATTTCATCACCCATCTGTCTTCTGACAGTTACACTTTTTCCATGCTTTTCCAGAATAGAAACGAACTTCCGGATTTCATTCATATCCGGCGGATAGAGCTTGATATGTTCCGTACCATTGATAGGGATGAGATTAAAATGGCAGTTCATCTTTCCGGTCAGACGGCAGAGCTCTTCAGCATTTTCCGGAGAGGCATTGATATCCTTAATGAGTATGTATTCAAAGGTCACTCTCCGCCCCGTGGTTTTGAAATAATAACGGGATGCCTTTACTACATCCTCGATTTTGAAATTGCGGCTCACCGGAAGAATCCGGTTTCTGATTTCATCGTTAGGGGCATGGAGGGAAATGGCCAGGGTAATGGGCAGGTGCTCCTCTGCCAATCGATAAATCTGAGGCACGATACCACAGGTGGAAAGGGTGATATTTCGAAGGCTGATATTCAGCAGCCCCGGGTCATTGGCCAGTCGGATGAAGCGGAGAACTTCCTCATAGTTGGTAAGCGGTTCGCCGGAACCCATGAGGACGATGGAATGGATAGGCGCATCCAGTTTTTCTTTGAACGCATACACCTGGGCCAGCATTTCCGATGCGGTAAGGTTTCGTTCCAGCCCCTTTCTGGTGGATGCACAGAAGACGCATCCCATGGCACAGCCCACCTGCGTGGATATACAGATGGAATTTCCATAATTGTGATGCATGCATACCGTCTCAATCAGGGAGGCGTCGGAAAGTTTCAGGAGAATTTTCGTGGTATCTCCGTCATTGGAGGCAAGGGTGCTCATGATTTCCGGTTTATTGAGCAGGGCTTCTTCTTTGAGCATATCCCGCATGGAAGCAGGAAGCTGCTTCATTTCAGAGAAATCATAGATATAGCGGCGGTACAGGTAATCCTGCAGCTGCTTGGCTCGAAACTTGGGAAATCCCTTTGACACCACCCATTCTTCCATTTCTGGCAGGGTGTGTCCCCAGATATTAAAAGGCATAATGGCTCCTTCTATAAAGAATTATTTTTTCAGCAGTTTGGCAATAAAGAAACCGTCGCTGTGAAGTTCATAGGGCAGGATGGTCATCATGCCATCGGCCGATTTCTTTTGATCTCCCAGCGAAAATGCAAGGGGAGTGAATTCCTGGTGTTCTTTCAAAAACTGACGAATTCTGTCTTCATTTTCCGCCGGGTTCAGGGTGCAGGTGCTGTACACCAGAAGGCCACCTTCTTTTACATAGGAAGCAGCGCAGGAAAGAAGTTTCTCCTGGAGAGGCGGGAATTCTTTCAGGTCCTCTTCCTTCCGGTGCCAGCGGATTTCCGGTTTATGGGAAAGAACGCCCAGGCCGGAACAGGGAGCATCCAGAAGAACCTTATCGTATCTCCCAAAGAGAGCAGGGAAAGGTTTTCCTGAATCCCTGGCTCCTGCATGGATGATGGAAATTCCCAGTTTCTTTGCATTATTTTTTATGAGTGAAATCTTATGGGGATACAGGTCCCAGGCATCAATGGTTCCGTTATTCTTCATCATTTCTGCCATCTGGGTGGTCTTGCTGCCGGGGGCAGCGCACATATCAAGCACCCTGTCCCCTTCCTTCGGAGAAAGAACAGCAGCCGGAATCATGGAGGAAAGGGACTGTACATAAGCAAGGCCCTCTTCTGCCAGAGGCCAGAAGGCATGGGCTCCTTCCAAAAGGATGAGGGCATTGTCATCCCAGGGAACTGTCTCTGTTTTGATGCCCTTTTCTTCCATCATCTTGCGAAGCCCATCCCGGTTTGTCTTTAATGTATTGACTCTCACAGCCAGCTTCGGCGTTTCATTGAAAGCCTCTAAAATGGACGCTGCTTCCCTGCTGTAATGAGACTGCCACCATTTCACCAGCCATTCCGGTTCATTCCAGTAAAGGGAATCGTAGAGCAGGGGATTGTCATTTCTGGGAAATAAAGAAAGTTCCTTCTTTTTACGGATATATCCCCGGAGGATGGCATTGATAAAGCCCACATTTCCTTTATGGGTGATTTTCTTTGCTATTTTTACCGTTTCATTGACTGCGGCAGAAGCAGGAATTCTTGACAGGTAAAGAAGCTGATAAAGACCGAGACAAAGAAGGATTTTTACAGATGGATGGATTTTTTTTAAAGAATAGGTGCTGAGGCGTGAAATGATCCAAAGAAGGTAATTATATTTCCGAAGCACTCCATACACCAGTTCCGTTAAGAGCCGGCTTTCCGGCCCATTTAAAGGATATTCCTTCAGCACATGCTGGAGGGTGAGATTGGCATAGGCTTTTTTCTCCAGAATGTCGTATAAAGCCTGATAAGCAAGCTTCCGGGCAGAAGGCAGGGGCTTAGCGGTCGAATTCATCATTCACTTTCACCTGGTATCCATGAATAAAGTCGGAAGCATCCATCTTTTTATGGTTTTCCGGCTGGATTTCTGAAATAACAAGGGCACCACTGCCGCAGGCCACATGAATCCCCTCCCCTGTTAGAGACAGGATGGTGCCGGGCTGGGCGGAGTGCTTTACATCTTCAGGCGCTGCTTTATGGATTTTTACTCTTTTTCCTCGATAGAAACTGTAGGTACCGGGGTTTGGATTCATGCCTCGAATCAGGCAGTCAAGCCTTTCCGCCGGAAGATTCCAGTCCAAATGGCCCATGTCTTTTGTAATTTTTTCAGCATAGGAAGCTTCTTCCTGATTCTGGGGAATCGAATGCTGGAGCTTTTCGGGAAGGTCATCCAGTACGTGAATGAGCTCTCTGGCCCCCAGGCTTCCCAGCTGGTCAAAAAGTTCTCCTGCATTCATGTGGGGAGGAATGGCCATTTTCACTGCGGAAATAATATTTCCCGTATCCATGCCTTCATCCAGCTGCATAATGGTCACACCGGTTTCCTTTTCACCATCAATAATGACCCGCTGAATGGGGGCAGCGCCCCTGTATTTCGGAAGAAGAGACGCATGGACATTGATAGCTCCATAGGTGGGAATATCAAGGACTGCTTTGGGGAGAATCTTTCCATAGGCTATAACCACAAGAAGATCCGGAGATAAAGCTTTCAGTTTCTCCTGCTCTTCCGGATTCTTCAAACTGTCCGGCTGGTAAACCGGGATATCATGAGAGAGACCAAATGATTTCACCGGGGAATAATTAATCTTTCTGCCCCGCCCGTTAATCCGGTCCGGCTGGCAGTAAATCGCCACCGGCTGATAACCATGGAGGGTCATAGCTTCCAGTGCAGGAACGCCAAAATCCGGGGTACCCATAAAGACGATACGATACTTATTCATTTGTTTTCGGTCCTTTATGAAGAGAAATGGCCTTTTCAATGAAGAGAATACCGTTCAGGTGATCTGTTTCGTGCTGAATGCAGCGGGCAAGAAGGCCGGAGGCTTTTTTTGTTTTCTTTTTCCCGTGAATATCCTGATAGCGGATAATGACATTGGAATAACGGGTTACTTCACCGAAGAATTCAGGAACGGAAAGGCAGCCCTCCGTATCGGTGTTCATTTCATCTCCATCAGGCTTCCATTCCGGATTGATGTAGGCTTCGAATCCTGATACTCCGTCATCGGCTACGAAAATTCTTTTGGAAACAGCGATCTGCGGCGCAGCCAGGCCAACACCGTTTGCTTCATAGAGAGTCTTCTTCATATCATTCACAAGGAATTTCAAACTTTTATCAAATTTTTCAACCGGCTGTGCCTTCATTTTTAAAATGGGGTTGCCGGCAGTAATAATGGTACTCAATTCATTTCCTTCTTTCTTTTATGGTTATTATGAGTCCTTTTATAAAGGATCTACATCTATAATTATATCATTTTCCTCAAACAGGGGCGTCCCGCGCATGGCGTTTTTTAAAGAGGTGAGACTTTTGCCCTTGACAAGAATAGATATGTAGTAGAGATTTCGAACACGCTTGATTGGTTCACTGAAAGGGGCCGTGCACTTTACATTTCCCGAAAGCCGGGGAATGATGCTTTGAAGCCAGCTGTGAATCCGCCCGGCCTGGGAGGCTGCTTTTTTTTCATCTTCATTAAAGCAGGTAATCTTCATAAGTCTCGCAAAAGGCGGATATTCCAAAAGTTTCCGGTATCGAAGCTCCTGTTTGTAAAAGCTTTCATAATCCTGCCGCGCAGCGCATTGGATGACATAGTGGGAAGGGTTATAGGTCTGCAGAATCACTTCTCCCTGTTTCCTGCTCCTCCCTGCCCTTCCGGCACATTGGGTAATGAGGTTGAAAGTCTGTTCCGCCGCCAGATAGGAAGGAATATTCAGAATGCTGTCGGCAGAAAGAATGCCTACCGTCTGCACACCGGGAATATCATGGCCTTTAGCCACCATCTGGGTGCCGAAAAGTATATCAAATTTCCCCTGTCTGAAATCATCCAGAATTTCCCCGGCACTGTTCTTCCTTCTGGTACTGTCCAGGTCAAACCTTCTGACTCTGGCCTCAGGCAGGAAATCAGCCAGTTCTTCTTCTATCCGTTCCGTACCCGCCCCCAGGTAGAGGATACGGGTGCCATGACATACAGGACATTCTCCGGGAAGGGGGTGCACTGTTTCGCAGTAATGGCACTCCAGCCGGTTCATTTCCTTATGGTACACCAGAGATACATCGCAGTTGGGACATTTGAACACATGGCCGCAGGAAGAGCACATAAGGGTGGTGGCAAATCCACGCCGGTTCAAAAGGAGAATGGCTTTATTCTTTTCAAGGATCGTCTTCTGGAGAAGGGAGATTAAAGGTGCAGAAATAAGACCGCTTCTGTCAATCGGCGGGTTCTCCTTCAAATCACATACATGAATCTGGGGAAGCGGCGTTTTGAACACCCTTTCCTTCATGGTGAGGAGACTGATTTTCCCCTGGCAGGCCGCATAATAGGTGGTTATAGAAGGAGTGGCGGCGCCAAGCACAATAGGGCAGTGATAAATGACCGCCATGACTTTAGCCGCGTCCCGGCCGTTATACCTTGGAGTTTCCCCCTGCTTATAGGAGGTATCATATTCTTCATCCACCACAATGAGCCTTAGATTCTTGAAGGGCATGAAAATGGCGGATCGGGAGCCGATGACAATGGGGCTCTCTCCGCTCATGATACGCATACGGTTGTTATACCGCTCCCCTTTGCTGAGGCCGCTGTGCATAAATACTACTTTATCCCCGAAGATGGAAGCAAAATAAGAAGTCATCTGGCTGGTGAGGGCGATTTCCGGCACAAGAATGAGAGCGGATCCCCCTTCTTCCAGAGCGTGGCGGGCGGCCTGGAGATAAACCTCGGTCTTCCCGCTCCCAGTCACCCCTTTTAAAAGAAACCCTTCATAGGCCTTTCGATCTATGGAATCACACAGGGCTTTGACCGCCTTTTCCTGTTCTTCGGTCAGTGTCTTTTCCTTCTTTTCCCCTTCCCTGGTAATCAGAGAATAGGTTTCCTTTCTATGATAGACCGCATGGCCGTATTCATTCAAAAGAAATGCATGAATAAGGGCCGTGGAAAATCCCTTTTCCTTCAACCTGCTCACCGGCTGGGAACCGTGGGCCTTCAGAAATTCAGAAAGTTCTGCCTGCTTTCGGCTCCTTCCCTTTTCTTTATCCGTGAGCTCCCTGTCCGGCACAATCCATTTTTCCAGAGGGATTTTATGAGCGGCTGCCAGGGTTTCCTTTTTGATGAGAAAATTCTGTTTCACGTATTCCATCAGCCTGTCCCCAAAAAGGAGGGCCGCCGATTGATCATCCAGACTGTCCACGGACCGGTCTACCAGTCCTTCTATGTCCTCCACCGGTTCCTTCTCTATTTTTTCCCAGTTCACAGTATAGGTTATTTTCGTTTTGACTGCTTTCTTGTCGATATAGAAGAGACGGAGGGCATCGATCAGCGTACACATGTAATATGAGGAAATCCAAAGGGCAGTCCGTATCATTTCATCAGTAAACCAGGGAAAGGAATCTACCAGAGACAGAATATCCAGAAGCTTATAGGATAACTGAGATGTATCCTCTTCATGAACGGAAAGAATAATTCCCTCTTCCTTCCGTCTGGCAAAATTCACTACGCAGCGCCAGCCCACACCTGCCCCTTTCATGGTTTCAGGAATACGATAGGAAAAGGTTCGGTTCAGATGCTTGGAAGGTCTGTTAATCAGAACTTCTGCAATGGTTTCCTGCATAGGATGCTCCTTCCCAATAAAAAATGGACAGCCCGAAGGCTATCCATTATTTTATCATATTTTTGGCTGTTTAAGAAATCAGAGGCCTGCTTCTTTCCTGAGCACATCTGCTTTGTCAGTGTGTTCCCAGGGAAGATCAATATCTGTCCTTCCGAAATGGCCATAAGCAGCAGTCTGCTTATAGATAGGACGGCGGAGATTCAGCATATCGATAATGCCTGCAGGACGGAGTTCGAAATTCCGGCGGATAAGGTCCACGATTTTTTCATCATCAATTTTTCCGGTGCCGAAGGTATCAACGAAAATGGAAACCGGTTCCGCTACGCCGATGGCATAAGCCAGTTCGATTTCACATTTATCTGCAATGCCGGCTGCCACAATGTTCTTAGCCACATAACGGGCAGCGTAGGCAGCACTGCGGTCTACCTTTGTGGGATCCTTGCCGGAGAAGGCGCCGCCGCCGTGATGGCCGCTGCCGCCGTAGGTGTCCTGGATGATCTTGCGGCCGGTGAGGCCGCAGTCGCCCATGGGACCGCCCACCACGAAACGGCCGGTGGTGTTGATGAAGATCTCGCAGTCCTTTTCATCGAAGTAGCCGGAGGGCTCCAGCACGGGGCGGATCACGTGCTTCTTCACGGCTTCGATGATGTCGGCCTGGGAGGCGGAAGCGGCGTGCTGGGTGGAGACCACCACGTTGTTGATGCGCACGGGCTTGCCGTCCAGGTATTCGAAGGAGACCTGGGTCTTG
>ERZ779643.309-NODE-309-length-44001-cov-5.396100_pt1 | contig 44001 bp, 49 predicted proteins | sample MGYA00511564_ERZ779643 | MGnify/ENA primary metagenome ERZ779643 (study PRJEB29588, sample SAMEA2147114) | human gut metagenome | biome: human gut; feature: human-associated habitat; material: faeces | place: Denmark | collected 2008/2010 ...
GAATTGTTACTGATGAATTATCTTATGGTCCTAGAATTGATTGGATAGATAAAGCTCAAACAAGTTTGGCAAAAAGAAAAATAAAAGAATTTAATAGAAAGTAGGTAAGGAAATGAAAGAAATATTAAATAAAAATGCAGAAAATTATGCAAAGGAATGTTTAATGCAAGCATTGGATATGGGATTTGATTTTAAACTAAATGCAGATTTTAAAGCAAAGAAATATGATAAGGAAAATATGAAAGAGTTACTTGAAACACCATTGAAAGGAATGGAACTAAAGGAATTATTAAAATCATTTGAAGAAAACATCCTTCCATATTGTTCTAATTTTGGTAATGAAAAATTTATGGGTTTTCCAGATGCAGGAAATTCTATTGCAGGAATATCTGGTGCAATAGTAGCAGATTTTTTGCAACAAAATCTAATTAATTCAAGTTTTTGTGCACCAATAGCTACTTATATGGAAATAGCTGTAATAAAATGGTTTAGAGAATTGTTGGGATATGAGATAAAAGATATTAAAGACATTTGGGATGTTGGTGGTATTATTACTTATGGTGGAACTGGTAGTAATTCAGTAGCAATGATGCTGGCAAGGGAAAATTTTAGAAAAAATACAATGATTAATGGCATTGATAATCCATCCGATTATAAAGTTATTCTGCCAAAAGGAATAGGTCATTATAGCATTAAGAGTAGTTTGATGTGGCTTGGATGTGGAGATAATGTTATAGAGGTTCCTACGAAAAATTTTAGGTATAATTTAGATGAACTGAAAAAAACTGTTGAAAAATATAAAGGTAAAATAATGGCTGTTGTGTGTTATGTTGGTGATAGTCGAACAATGACAATTGAAAATTTAAAAGAAGTTTATAGTATAGTTAAAGAATCGGATCCAAATATATGGTTACATGCTGACGCTTGTCATGGCTTTTCATTAGCATTTTCAAACAAATTAAAACAAAGAATTGATGGTATTAATTTGTTTGACAGCATTTCTACTGATCCTCACAAAGTATTAACAATTCCATATTGTGTAAGTGCTCTATTAATAAAAGAACCTGAAAAATTTAAGTTAGTTACTTCTACATCAGATTTAATAATGCAAGAAGATTTTGCTTGGGGACAAATTACTCCATTTATAGGTTCAAAAAGTTGGGTGTCTTTGAAAATTTGGTTTACAATTCAAAATCTTGGAATTGAAAATATTGGGAAAATGATTGAGGAAAGATGCAATATGGCGAAGAAATTTGCTGAAATTATTAATAAGACATCAGACTTTGTTTTGCTAAATGATGTTAATATTAATTCTGTAGTTTTTATGTATGTTGGAGATAAGAAAAAAATAAATGAATTAGATATTGAAGAATTAAATAATCTTAATTCAAAAATACATACAAAATTATTAGATGAGGGGAAATATCATTTACATAAATTTACTCTTCCAGATGATAAAGGGGTTATAAAGAAGGGAAAAATATTAACTCCGTTAAGATATATGTCTGGTAACCCAAATATAACTGTTGAGATATTAAACGAATTATTAGACTATATAAGAAAAATAGTAAAAAAAATTTAGTATGATTAATTTAAAAATAATTTGATTTTTAAAATTATATGTATTTTAACTGAAAGGAGTAAGAGTTTTTATGGATTCTAGTAGTATAATTGAAAAATACAAGAATAGTATAATAAAAGAATATTGTGATTTAACATTAATTTTATATGGTTCAACAGTATATGGTGTTAATACTAGTGATTTAGATATATGTTATTTAAGTGATAATGAATTATCAAAACAAAGATTTGATAGACTTAAGGATTTGACTAGAATATTTCATTTGGAAAATGGATTGAGAATTGATGAGGAAGTACCATATGATAATAAATTAGTTTATTCTAATGATATGGTTAAAAAAACATTTGAAGAACCACCGTTTCCTTATACTAATAATAAGTTTAATATAAATCCTATTTTAAAAGATAAATATTATTTATCGTCACTTGAAATGTCTAAAAGGTTGCTATTAAATATATTAACAGTTCGTAATAAGGTTCTGTTTGGAAATGAAGAAAAGGTTAAAGAATTTAGTAATAAAGCATGGGATACAATAATAAGAGTAGTATTATCTTATGCTGAAATAAGAGAAGTTACTATTGATGAATTAATTAATTTATTGTATGAAGATCCATACAGTCATGCGACTGGTGAATTATATTTAGGTTATAAAGATAATTTGAAAGATAAAATGGATTTTCTTGAGTCTTCAGTTGGTAATAGTATGTACAGATTAGAAAAAGAGCAAATAGCAAAAAAAACATTGAAAAAGAAATATAAATTTAATGAGGAATGGATAAAAAATGGATCAAAGAATTAATTTTTCAGAAAATAGAAATGTTTTTATGCCTACTGAAAAAATGAAAAAAAGTTTATTGCAGGCTGTTAAGAAGGTATATGAATATCCGGATTACACAAATACGGAAGTAAATAATATTATTGCAAATTATTTTGGCATATTTTTTGATAATGTAAGTGTAACTAATGGTTCAATGGAAGCAATTAATTTGTTAGTAAATGTTCTTAGAAAAAATGATGCAACATTATTTAAACCTACATTTTGGGGTTATGAAGATGCTTTAATGAGGTATGCTTATAACATAAATTCAGTACCATTAGATCATAAATTAAAATATAATGTAGATAATATAGAATTACAAGCACAAAATTCCGATATAATATTTATTTGTAATCCAAATAATCCAACATTAGATTTTATTGATAAAAATGTATTAATTGAGATTATAAAACATAATCCAAATTGTCATTTTATAATAGACGAAACAATGTTAATTTTTGATAAAAAATTTTTTAACAAGAGTTTAACTAAGTATGTTGCTAGTGTTAATAATTTATCTGTAATCATTTCATTCTCTAAATTTTTAGGTATTGCGGGGCTGAGAACAGGCGCTGTGTTTTCAAATGAAAATTTAATTAAAAAGATAAAAAATCAAATGGTACCATATAGTTTGGGTGTTATTCAGCAAGAATTGTTACCTTGTGCTTTTTCAGATAGAGATTATTTAAATAAAACTAGGGAATTAATTAAAATAAATAAAGATCAATTATGTGAAGCTTTAAGAAATATAGGATGTCATATTATTGATGGTAATACAAACTTTGTTTTAGTGCGACTACCTTTTGAAATAGATTCGAATGAGGTAACTCAATTTTTAATGGAAAATAATATGATAGTTAGGAATATAAAAGAATCTTATCCTGAATTAATTGGAGATTGGTTAAGAGTCAGTGTAAATACTAAAGATAATAACGATTTGTTAGTAAAAAAATTAAAACAATCGTTTAATAATTTTTCAAAATAATATAAAATTAAAGGTGATAGTGTTATGAATAAGATAATGAATATAATGTTAAAGAATGATTTTATTATTCCTGATTACAATAATCCAAACATTGTTGATTTGATGAGAGCAATTTATTGTAAATACAATATAAAAACAGAAATAAATAAAAATGTAGAAACATTTAAAAAATTAATACCAAATAATAAACATGTACTCTTTATATTATCGGATGGGACTGGATCAAACTTAATTAATAAATTAGACGATGATTCTATATTAAAAAGAAATAAAAAAGATGATATAATTACTGTTTTTCCAAGTACAACAGCTTGTGTACTTACTTCATTAGTTACAGCAGAATTTCCAGAAGTTCATGGTATTTGGGGATGGTTTAATTATGATAGAAATTTAAATATAGAATATTGCCCATTGTTATTTTGCGATAGAAAAACTGAAAATAACTTACTTGATTATGGCATAGAACCAAAACAAGTATTTTTACAACATTCATTATTAAATAATTTAAAAGTGAATGTAAATGTTCTCTTTCCAAAATATATTTGTGATAGTATATATTCTAACTTTGTTATAAATAAAAAGAATAGATATTCATATAATGATTTTAATGATATTGTTAAATTTATGGAAAAAAATTGTCAAAATAAATCTGAAAGTTATACATATTTATATTTACCAGATATTGATACATTAGAACATGAAAGTGGAATTGATAGTAAAATTGTTAAAGAAAAATTAGAAGAAATAGAAATTTTAATAAAAAAATTATGTGATAACAAAGATTTAACTATTATTTTTACTGCTGATCATGGACAAACAAATATAACAAGAGACGTAATTTTAGATTTTGAAAAATATGATAATATGTTTTATGCTTATCCAAGTATTGATTATGGTACTGCCAGTTATTATATAAAAAAAGGTTATGAAGATGTTTTTGAAAAATCTTTTAAAAATAAATATGGAAATGATATGATTTTATTTAAAACAGAAGATTTAATAAATAATAATTTTTTTGGAATTGGAAATTTTAAATCGAGTGCAAAAGATAATTTAGGAGAATATATTAGTATATGTCGAAAAGAAAGATATTTAATTAATAATCCTAATATAGAAAAATATTATGGTAAAATAAAAGGAAATCATTCTGGTTTAAGTTGTGATGAAATGATTATACCTTTGATTATAATAGATGCAAATAGTGAGAATTAATAATTAAATCATAAAATTAAATAATCTTAAATTATTGAAATAAGTCGTAATTATTATAAAAAATGAAATACTTTTATTAAAAAGTTATAAAAATGTTAGTACATTTGGAAATTTTTAGTAAAAAATGCTAAAAGTTCAAATAATACCTTGCAGAAATATAATAGAAATGTTATAATATAAAACCGTGAAAAAGGGAGGCCTAATTATGGAAAAAAGGGATATTTTTATAGGTGGTGCTTGGCCTTATGCAAATTACTATTTGCATGTTGGACATTTAGCTGCTTTATTACCTGGTGATATACTTGCAAAATATTTTAGGGGAAAAGGAGATAATGTAATTTATGTATCAGGATCTGATTGTCATGGTACACCTATTACAGAAAGGGCAAAAAAAGATGGCGTTTCTCCATCAGAAATAGCTACATATTATCATAATGAATTTTTGAAGACATTTAATAAACTTGGGTTTGAATATGATGAATATTCTAATACAATGTCTGAACATCATAAAAAATATGTAAAATTACAATTCAAAAAAATTCTTGAAAATGGATATATATATGAAAAAGAAGAGTTACAAGATTTTTGTGAGTCATGTAATAGCTTTTTATCTGATAGAGAAATAGTAGGAAAATGTCCACACTGTGGTGGAAAAAGTACAGGTGATCAATGTGATGTATGCGGTGATTCATTAGATAGTAGTGAAGTGTTGGATAAACATTGTAAAACTTGTGGTTCAAAAACAATTATGAAACCAAACAAACACCTTTATTTTAAATTAACTGCTTTTGAAAAGGAGTTGCAAGAATTAATAAATCAAAATAAAAATAAATGGAGAAAAAATGCTTTAGGTGAAGCACAAAAATATATTGATATGGGATTGGTTGATAGAGCAGCAACTCGTCAATTAGATTGGGGCGTTGAGGTTCCAGTAGAAGGTTATGATGATAAGAGAATATATGTATGGATTGAAGCTGTTTTAGGTTATTTATCTGTAGGAAAAGAAGTTGCAGAAAAAAGAGGCATTAATTTTGATGAATTTATGTCTAAAAACAATCCTAAATTAAAAACATATTATGTTCATGGAAAGGATAACATTCCATTTCATACAACTATATATCCTGCAATTATTTCTGCAATAAAAAATGATTATAGTTTACCAAATTATATTGTATCATCAGCTTATGTTAATTTAAATAATGAAAAAATGAGCAAGTCAAAAGGAAATTTAATAACGGTTAATGAATTATTAGAAATGTTTGATAGTGATACATTAAGATTTTACTTTTCATTTAAAGGACCAGAAACTAATGATATGAATTGTTCACTAACTGATATTATACAGACACATAATAAATTTTTGGTTGGTATGTTAGGCAATTTTGTTAATAGAAATCTATCGTTTGTAAACAAAAAATTTGATGGAGTAATTAAAGAAGGATGTGTTGATGAAACAATAAAAAATGCGACAGAAAAAACTTACAGAATTATTGGAGATTATTTTGAAAAAGGTGAGATTAAAAATGCTGTAACTCAAATGTTTGAATATGTTGCTCTTGCTAATAAATATTATGATAGCAGACAACCTTGGATTCAAGTAAAGGAAGATATTAATGGTTTTAATGATACAACATATACTTGTACTTATATGATAGCTAATATGTCAAATATGATAACTCCTGTATTACCCCGTGCTTCAAAGAAAATAAAAGAAATGTTGAATTTGCCTGAATACCAATGGGAGGCAATAAACATCAAAGGAGACTATAATATACAAAACTTACAAGTATTGTATGATAGAATTGATGAGAAAAAAATATTAAATAATGAAAATGATGAACAACTTGAACAAAAAAGAGGATGTTCAAGATAAAATTGGTAAATTTAAGGGATAATCACATGGTTATCCTTTTTGAATATTTATATTGAATTTAACTATTGTATTATTGAAAAATGGCACAAAACCAAAATAATATGATTATCTAAGTCCTAAAACTTTGAGTTGCAATTTTTAAGGTTTTGTGCTATAATACGCGGTATAAAGAGAGGGGAGTTTTAAAATGAAAGATAAGAAAACTATATTATTATTACTTGTAGGTATATTACTTGGAGTAACAATTATGGGAGGAGTAGTATGTTTTGCTGTTAGTAAAGTTAAATTAGTGGATAAAACATATGCTGCTAAAGTAAACAATTCAAATGAAGAAGCTACTAAATCCACAAAAGAAGTTCCAGTATATGAATACCACGAATCTAATATAAAAGAAAGCAAAAAAGAAACTACTACACCAAAAACAAATTCAACAGTAAATAAAAATACAAAGACAAATACAACAAAAAAACAAACAAACACAACAACAAAACCAGTTAAAACAGAAACAATTAAAAACACAGTAACAAAGACACCTGTAAAGGTTGATAATGCTTCAGCAACAGTAGTTAGATATATAGAAAATGATGAAAAAAATGTATTTACTGATGCTAATATTGAAGAATTTAATGCTAAAGTTAAAGCAGAAATTATTAAAATTACAGATTTCGTATTTAATGGTACAGAAATCAATGGACATACATTTGACGAATTAACTGAACAAGCTAAATTATATGTTATGGATTTATTAGTAAAAATTGATGCTAAAATAGAAGAAGTTCATCCAGGATATAAAGATGAAATCAAAATTAAAGTAAAAGATTGCACTGATAGAATAACAGATAAATATTATGAAATAACTGAAAAAATATGTACTGAAATGGGTACTACTGCTTGTAATCAGGCAAAAAAAGATGTAGAAAAAATGAAAGAAAACTTCAATTTAACATTAGACCTTGCTAAAGTTATAGGTAAATCTACTATTGAAAGTATAAAAGAATGGTATGAAATATTCAAAAGCACTAATTAGTGCTTTTTTTCTTGATGAAAAAATGTTTATATAGTAAAATTTATATTAGTCTTGAGGTGAAAAAATGATTCAATTAAATAATGTAACATTAAAATTTGGTAAAAGAACTCTTTTTGAAGATGTTAATATAAAATTTACGCCAGGTAATTGTTATGGATTAATAGGAGCAAATGGTGCAGGTAAATCCACTTTTTTAAAACTATTATCAGGAGAGCTAGAAACAACACATGGTGATATAGTAATCACAAAAGGAGAAAGAATCGCAGTTTTAAAACAAGATCATTATAAATATGATAATGAAAGAGTAATAGATACAGTTATTATGGGAAATACAAAACTTTATCAAATAATGAAGGAAAAAGAAGAATTATATTCTCATACAGAATTTACTGATGAAGATGGTATAAGATTAGGTAACCTAGAAGCCGAGTTTGCTGAACTTAATGGATGGGAAGCAGAAAGTGAAGCAAGTGAATTATTAAATAACCTAGGGGTAGAACTAGACATTCATTATTCACTTATGAAAGATATTCCAAATAATAAAAAAGTAAAAGTATTATTAGCACAAGCACTATTTGGTAATCCAGATATCTTATTATTAGATGAACCGACCAACAACTTAGATATAGATGCAATTGAATGGTTAGAAGAATTCTTAATTAACTTTAATAACACAGTAATAGTAGTCTCACATGATAGGCATTTCTTAAACAAAGTATGTACGCATATTGCTGATATTGATTATAACAAGATTAAGCTTTATATAGGAAATTATGATTTCTGGTACGAATCAAGTCAATTAGCGCTAAAGCAAATGAAAGAAGCCAATAAGAAAAAAGAAGAAAAAATAAAGGAATTACAATCTTTTATCGCAAGATTCTCTGCAAACGCTTCAAAATCTAAACAAGCAACATCAAGGAAAAAGATGCTAGAAAAAATAGAATTAGATGAAATAGTGCCATCATCAAGAAAATATCCATATATTGACTTTAAAATAGAAAAACCAGCAGGAAAAGAAATACTATCAGTAAATAAATTATGTAAAACAATAGAAGGAAAAAGAATACTTAACAAAATTAGCTTTACAGTCTTAAAAGGAGACAAAATAGCATTTGTCGGTAGTGATAACATCGCAAAAACGACTCTTTTTAAAATACTTATGAGAGAAATGAAAGCAGATAGTGGAGAAATAACATTTGGTAAAACTATAGTAAAATCATATTATCCACAAGACAACACAGAATACTTTAAAGAAGATGAAACCATCATGAAATGGATTGGTCACTATTATAATATAGATGATGAAACAGTACTAAGAGGATTCCTAGGTAGAATGTTATTCTCAGGAGACGATGTTTTTAAAAGAGTACCAGTATTATCAGGTGGAGAAAAAGCAAGATGCATGTTATCAAAATGTATGCTTGAAGCTCCTAACTTTCTTATACTAGATGAACCAACAAATCACCTAGATCTAGAAAGTATCACGGCACTTAATAATGGACTTATGAGATTTGAAGGCGAAATATTATTTGCTTCACATGACCATCAATTTATACAAACTGTTGCCAATAGAATTATTGAAATAAAAAGCGATGGAACAATAATAGATAGAAGAATGACTTATGACCAATATCTAGAAGAAAAGAAAGGTAAATAATGTTTGCCTTTTTTTCATATATTGAAAATGGGTGATAAGTATTTTTAATGAAGAAGATGTAAATAATATTATAAAGAAATTAAATATAAAATTTGATAAATTTACAAAAGATGACTTTATAACAGGTATAAATATAGAGTTAGAACATGGAACAATTAACAAAGTAACTAATGTAACAGATAATGATCTAGAAAAAACCTCAAAAATAGCACTTGCACATTTAAATGAATTTCCTAATTATTATAATAAAGAATATGGACTACCAATGTTTGAAAAATACCTCCAATATAGATTAAATAATTAATTGATAATGAAAACCTACATATAATAAAGTGGAGGTATAGCAATGAATGACATTACTGTATTACAGTTAAAAAGTTTAATTCCTGGTGTAAAAATAATAGATATTAGAGATAATTATCAATATAATTTAGGCAATATTCCAACCTCAAAAAATGTACCAGTTAACTTTTTACTGACTAATCCAAACCTATATTTAAATATGCAGGATAGATATTATATTTATTGTGAATATGGTAGTACAAGTAGTAGTGCTTGTGAAAAATTAAGAAGAAAAGGATATAATGTAGTTAATATCATTGGGGGATATAACGAATATAAGAGGTTGTAAAACCTCTTATTTTATGTATCCATTTTGTACATATTTAGTTTCAGTTACAATAAAGAAGGAGTCTTTATCAACTGAGTAAGCAAGAGCCCTTAAGTGTTTAAGACTCTTGTTTTTAATTTCTACAAACAACATATATTTATCTTCTTCATTCATTCCATTAACATTAACAACTGATACTCCATATCCATTCTCTCTTATAACATTAACCAACTTATATTTAGTAGTAATTATTTGTATACTTAAAATAGATTCAATAAAGTGTTTAGATAATATAGAACCAATATATGTTCCAGTAGAAAATCCAAGTGAATAAGATATCGCAATCCATATACTACTCTCATTAGTACTTAATGCTTCTCTTACTACTAAAAACCAAACAAATACTTCAATAAATCCAATTATACTAGCATAAATTGCCTTTCCCTTAACTGTAATTATAGTTCTAAAAGTACCTAAAGATACATCTATTATTCTAACAAAAAAGATTTTAATACATAATAAAAACAAAGCTAAATTCATAGAATCACCATTAATATTATTCCTAATTATTAAGTTATTATGTTTAAAATAATAGTAAAGTGTATTATAATAATTAATGGTGATAATATGCAAGAGGTCATAAATTCATTTGTAAATAATATAGTAACCTATCTGCAGACATTTGGAATACCATTTGGCTGTTTTATAGTTATATTAGAATCAATTATTCCAGCACTTCCATTAGGAGTATTTATTGCCTTTAATATGATGGCATTTGGCAATGTAGTAGGATTTTTAATATCTTGGTTATCAACGAGTTTAGGATGTACACTTTCTTACTTTTTCTTTAAAAACTTTGTTGGTAAGAAGATGGAAAAAGTAATAAAAAAATATCCAAAAGTAGAAAAGCCATTAAAAGCAGTAAAGAAAATAAACTTTAGTAATTTAGTACTTATAATTGCACTTCCATTTTCACCAGCTTTTCTTATAAATATAGCGTGTGGTTTATCTAAAACTGATTTTAAAAAATTTATAACAGCAATATTAATAGGTAAATTATCTATTATATATTTTTGGGGATTTGTATCAAAAAGTTTGTTAGAAAGCATTACAGATATAAAAACATTAATAATAATTGGAATACTATTAATTGTTAGTTATGCATTATCTAAAATAGTAAATAAAAAATTAAAATTTGAATAGCTTTACTTAATTTACATCTAAAATTATAAATGATATAATATAGTAAACTATGGAGGTAAATATGGAATACATAATAATTGGACTACTAGTACTATTAATCGTTTTAGTAATTGTATTAATTTCTAAAAATAATGTCAAAAACAGTAATGAAGCTAACATGACAGAGCGTCTTGGTAGATTTGAGGTAAATATTAATAAAGAGATAAATGACTTTAAAAATGAACTAAATAGGGGATTAAATGAAGATTTTGATAAATTAAATAATAAAATAGAGACTAGACTTAACTTAATAAATGATAAAGTAAATGAAAGACTAGATCAGAATTTTGAAAAAACAAATAAAACATTTACTAATGTATTAGAAAGACTAAGTAAAATAGATGAGGCACAAAAAAAGATAGATGGATTATCCAATGATATAGTATCTCTTCAAAGTATACTTACTGATAAAAAAAGTAGAGGTATCTTTGGTGAAGTAAATTTAAAACATATACTAGTAAGCGTCTTTGGAGAAAAGAATGACAAAATATATTCTCTTCAATATACACTTCCAAATGGTACAATCGCAGATTCAGTTTTATTCGCACCAGCTCCATTAGGAACAATCGCAATAGACTCCAAATTTCCATTAGAAAGTTATAGAATGATGGTTGATAAAAAACTTCCACAAGAAATAAGAGAACGTTATGAAAAACAGTTTAAATCAGATGTAAAAAAACATATAGATGCAATTAGTAATAAATATATAATTGAAGGAGTAACATCTGATCAAGCAATAATGTTTTTACCAGCTGAGGCAATATTTGCTGAGATAAATGCATACCATCAAGATATAATTGAGTATGCCTATAGAAAGAAAGTATGGATTACTTCTCCAACAACATTAATTTCAACATTAACGGTTATTCAAATGATTATTAAAAATATAGAAAGAGATAAATATACATCAGTAATTCATGAAGAATTAAATAAACTAGGAGTAGAATTCTCAAGATATAAAGAACGTTGGGATAAATTAGCTAAAAGCATTCAAACGGTTAATAAAGATGTAGAAAGTGTATATATAACAACAGAAAAAATATCTAAGAAATTTGACGTAATAAGTGGAGTAGAAATAGATAAAATTAATAATGAAGACTATGATAAATTAAATGTATAAACTAAGAGAATCAAAAGAATTGATTTTCTTTTTCTTTTGAATAAAAAATATATATAAATACATAATATTATTGTAAGAAAAACATAAAATCTAATAGGTGAAATTATGATAAGGACACTTCTTTTTTTACTGGGTTTTGGTCTAACAGTAATTGGATTCATGTATATAATCTTATATTTAAATTTACTTACTATGGGATATTCAGTAGTTGATTATATTATGTTTATTTTAAAAAGAAGAGAGTGTATCTATGCCATAATTGGACTTATTATAATAACTATTACTATTTTTTGTAAGGGAGAAAACGATAATGTTATATATATATGATATTTTACTAAATTGGTGTAGAGATAAATTATATGATTTCTTTGAATGGGAAAAAACCGACAAGTTAGAACACGTTAAAAAGATACCACTAATTAGGGTAGAACGAGGACTAATTAATAAATTGTCAACAGAAACAATAAAATTAGACGAATCATTTCCTTCAAAAATTTATAACTTAACAGAAATATATAATTCAAAAAATGTAACAAAAGTACCATACGCAATTTTATTAACTGATGGTTTATCTGCACTAGCAATTAAACTTGACAAATCAGGAAACATAAAATTTAGAAGCAAACTATTAATAGATGAAGAAGAGGAAATATTATGCTTTTGTAATAGACTAGATAAATATAAATTAAAGTATACTGAAAAGCCAGGAAATGCTATAGAAGACTTCACAACAAGAAATGAGAAAAAAATAAGAACCTTTTTACTTAGTGATATAGAAACAACATATAAAAAGAAAGATTATGAAAAGCTAAAATATTTATATAATGAATATTGTGGTATTACAACAAATAATATGGAATTAATCTATAATAACTTAATAGAAAGTATCCATTATGAAATAAATAGTGGACACATAAAAATTTACAATTTGCTTCAACTAATAGGAAATAAGAACTAGTTTGTATTGGCACTAGTTTTTATTTATGCTATAATTAAGAAGAATAGAGGGTGTAGCAAATGAAAGATAAAAAAGGATTTACATTAACTGAATTATTAGCAGTAATTGTTTTAATAGGGGTAATACTAGCAATAGCAGTACCATCATATCAAAGTTATGTTACTAGGACTAGAAAAGAAGTACTAGAGTCATATAAAGCAAATATAATTGATGCCGCAAATCAGTATGCAGCAGAATGCATTGTAAAAAACACTCTAGTAGAAAACTTTAATAAAGACATATGGAAAAATCTTAAATTTAAAAATAAAGATGATATAAAAAAAGATTATAATGACATAAAAGTATCTATAAAAAGCGGTAAATCAAAAGCAAGTGATTTATATTGTATAGAAATACAATATACAAATACAAAAAATGATAGTATTACTTATAATAACTGTTCAGGTGAAGATGGTGCATCAACCCCAAAAATAATTATTAGAGGCAAAGAATATGAAGAAAATACTTCGCCAATAATTAAGGGTGATTCACTTGAAATAACTGGGAAAATAGAGAAAATAGAAGTTAATAATAATAATAATAATATTATTACTATAGATTGCGAAACGACTGGAATACAAACAGCAAGAAGCACTTGTCACTTACCCGATGAGCTTGAAGATGGCGAGTACACAATAACTTATGGAGATGATAAATCGTTAAAGTTTATTATAGATAAAACCAGTCCGGAAATAGAAACAAGCAATATTAATACATCACAAACCAATACAGTAGAATTTACAGTTACAATAACTGATGAATATTTGAAATCGGTAAAGAAACCTGATGAATGTAAAATAGAAGAGGACAAAGAAAACACTAAAAAATATACCTGTACTATAACCGAAAATGGTAATTATAGTTTTAGTGCAACCGACGAAGCTGGTAATATCAAAACAAGAGATATTAAAATATCAAACATTACAAGTGAAAAGCCATCTGTAATCTTAAATATAGATAGTGAAGCAGTGTCAAAATCAAAAAGCATAGAAATAGAATACGTATCAGGATCAAATGGCAATGAGATAGGATTTAATGCTGATCAAAAACTTAAGTGGAAACTAATTAATAAATCAAATAATAAAGAAGAAAAAACAGGCGAATTTACTAATCTAAGTAACAAAGGAAGTGAAAAGGTCGAAATAAATGGTCTTACTGGAACATACAAATTCATTGTTGAAAGTTTAACAAACAAAGCCGGTAATAAAAATAATGATGAAGAACGTACAATTCGTTTGGATAATACACCACCTTCAGCTGTTGTAGTTACAGCTCCAAATAAAGAAGAGTGTAATAATAAAAATCGTGTATGTGAAGCAAAGTGTGAAAGTCCAGATAGTAATGGAAATAGAGCGTGCACAGTAGAATTTTATGGAGGCGCTGTTGGTACCCCTGTAAAAGCCGAAGTTAACTTTGTAGTAGAAGACGTTGGAAGTAGTGGAGTAGGAAAAGCATATTATAGGACTACAACAACAGGAAACTTTACAGAAACAACAATTGAAGCAATTAATAGCTTGGAACATAAAGACTATCTTGGTAATAAAATGAATTTATATATAGAAGTGGTTTTTGCAGATGCACTAGGAAACATTGACTACACTAAAAACATAACAAAAATTACATTTATTAAACATAAATTATAGGTGAGTGATAAAATGAATAATAAAAAGAAGATATATATTGCACTTGCAATATTAGCAATTATCATATTGGGAATAGGAATAATACTTAATTTTACATCTAATAATGAAAAGCAACCAGCTAAAAGTAATTCCACCGCTAAATATAGCTCAAATGATGCGATAGTAGAATTAAATAAACTATATAACTTAAAAGGCTATTCATTAAATCTTGTCACAGAAACAAAAGAAGAATATGTATTTCAAGTAGTAGTGCAAAATAAAACAAACATTTATAAATTTAATAAAAATACTGGTGAAGTTAAGACTTCAACAAAATTTGAATAGTGTAAACTTTACTATTAAAGACTGTAAATGTATTTACAGTCTTTTTCTTTTAATATATACTATTAAATAGAGGAAGATTATGAGAAAAAATAATAAAGTTATATATATATTAGATTTTTTAGTAGTAATTGCAATAGTAATAAGTGTTATTTCTGCAAATTATATAAAAACACCAAGTAAAAGCGTTATTGCTAAAAGTGAGGCTCTTACAACATATTTAAGCACAAATTACTTTGCAAAAGAAGAAGAGACTGATAATTCTAGTGAAGAAGAAGAGTCAGTTGAAGAAAAAGAAGAGACTACTAAAGAAGAACCAGTTGAAGAGGTTAAAACTAAGGAAAAAGTAGAAGAAAAAAAACAGATAAAAGAACCAGTAAAAACTGAAGAGACAAAAAAGGAAGAAACAAAAAGCAATACAAAAGAAGAGGTAAAGCAAGAGAATAAACCATCAAGCGAAGAAAAGGTTATAGAAAAACTAACAGGCTCTCTTGCTGGATATGGTCCAGACTGTTATGGATGCACTTCATTTAGAACCGCATCAGGCAAATATATTGGTGATGGAAATATATATTATGATGATAAAGAATTTGGAAAAATAAGAATAGTTGCGGGTGACAAATCTTATCCATATGGAACAATAGTAAAATTATCTAATACCGGATATTATTCTAAGCCAATATATGCGGTAGTATTAGATAGAGGTGGAGGAGTAGGTAAAGGTAGGAAATTCTTATTTGATTTACTCTTTGAAACAGAAAAAGATGCTCTTAAAATGGGAAGTAGAAAAAACGTTACATTTGAAATATTAAGATTGGGATATTAAATTTCAATCTTTTTTTAATCTTTATTTTATGTTAATATTAAAATAGGAGAAGTGTATGAAAGATAGAACTATATTTAAAACAATTTTAGCAATAGCATTTTGTATAATTCTTTTAATAGGATTATATATTTTAACAAACTCATTTAATAAGGAGTACACAAATGAAAACGAGAAAATAAAACAAGAAAACATCATAAAAGAGATAAATTCTTCTTACAACAAATATGTTAAAACTAATAAAGAAGCAAAGCTTTATACATTAGATAATAATAAATATGAAGAAATTGGCACAATATCAGCTGATGTAGAATTAGAATTAAATGAAAAGAATGATGATAATGAATACTTTTCTATAAAAGGAATGGATTATTATATAAACTATAAAAATGTACAAAAAATAAATAAAATTAGTGAGAGTAGTAATACAAATTATAAAAAGTATATACCGTTTAATGAAAATATAATAACAAATTCACCAACAAAATTTTATAAAGATGAAAAAGTAAAATATACAATAAACAAAAGTATAGAAGCAAAAATAATTATAAAAGATACTGATAAGTATTATATTGAATACAATAATGAATTATTATATGTAACAAAAGATAATGTAAAAAAAATAAAAAAATCAAAAAACTCAAATGAAAAGCCACGGACTAACATAAGAACACTTACATACCATACTATTTATAATACTAAAACCGAAACATGTACTAATACAGTTATATGTCATCCAATTGAACAATTTAGGGAGCATATGAAGTATTTAAGTGAGAATAATTACTTAACTTTAACAATGAATGAACTAGAACTTTATTTAGATGGAAAGATACAAGTTCCTAAAAAGAGTATAGTAATAACATTAGATGATGGAAAATATGCAACTAATGCGATAAAAATTGTAGAAAAATATAAAGTATATGCAACTTATTTTATAATTACTGGAAGATATGATGTACCACCTAAAAGTGAATATATGAAATATGAGTCTCATACTGACAATCTACATAACAACTATAAATGCAGTGGAGGTAATCAAGGAGGAGAACTTCTTTGCGCTAGTGAAGAGAAAATTTTAAAGGATTTAAAAACTAGTCAGGAAAAATTAGATGGTTCTTTTGCAATAGCATATCCATTCTTTGATTTTAATGAAAGAGCAATAAAATTATTACGACAAGCAGGATTTAGACTAGCATTTATAGGTCAATATGATACAAATGGGTATTCAACACCAAAAACAGATAGGATGAAATTAAGAAGAAAAACTATTTTCTCTAGTGACCCATTATCTACATTTGTAAGTTATTTAAAGTAGGAGAAAAAATGAAAAAATATAGATGTAAATCATGTGGATATATAACTGATGAAGAAATAAAAGAAGATTTTTTATGTCCATTATGTGGAGTTAATAAAGAATATTTTGAAGAAATAATTGTATTAGATGAAGAAGAAAAGCCAAAATCAATTCCAGTTGATGAGGATAATCCATCAATACAAAGAATAGTAAAAAGATGTATTAATTGTGGAAGATGCAAAACTATATGTGAAAATATAGTTGGAATAAAATATGATAGAGAGAAATGTAAAAACAATATTTGTATAGGATGTGGGCAATGTATTTTAAATTGTCCAGTAGGTGCACTTGTTACAAAATATAATTATAAAGCAGTAGAACAAGCAATAAATGATGATTCAAAAGTAGTTGTATGTATCACTGCACCAGCGGTAAGAACAAGTCTTGGTGAGTCATTTGGAATGGAACCAGGTACTTTAGTTGAAAAAAAGATAACCTCATCATTAAAAGAAATTGGTTTTGATTATGTATTTGATGTAACCTTTGGAGCGGATTTAACAGTTATGGAAGAAGCAACTGAATTAATTGATAGAATTCAAAATAATAAACGACTTCCAATGTTTACTAGTTGTTGTCCATCATGGGTTAAATATGCTAGAGTTTTTACTCCATTCTTATTAGATAATTTATCTACAACAAAAAGTCCAATTTCTATACAAAGTACAATTATAAAAAAGTACTTTTCAAAGTTGAAAGGCATAGATGAATCTGATATAATTGTAGTAGCACTTACACCTTGTACTAGTAAAAAATTAGAAAGGACTATAAGTGGCCTTGACACTACAGATTTTGTAATAACTGCAAGTGAATATAGTATTTGGTTAAAAGAACGAGGAATAGATTTTAATAAATTACAAGATAAAGAATTTGATTCTCTATTCGGACGTGGTAGTGGTGCAGGTATAATATTTGGCGCCAGTGGTGGAGTATGTGAAGCTATTGTAAGAACAATGTATTATATGCTTACAAATAAAACTCCTTCAAAAAGATTATTAGAGTTTACTGAGGTAAGAGGTCTAAAAAAGGCAAAAGAAGCAACAGTAATTATAAATGGTATCAAAATAAATGTCCTTGTAGTACAATCTCTACCAGCACTTTCCAATATTATAGATGAAGTAAAAGAGGAAAATTCAAAATATCACTTAATAGAGGTTATGAACTGTGTAGGAGGATGTATTGGTGGAGGAGGAGAACCACTAAGCATAATATCAAAACAGGATGAAGTAAGAATAAAAAGATATAAAACTCTTTATGAATGTGATAAAGATACTAAAATAAAATCATCATATGAAAACCCTGACATTAAAAGAATCTATAAGGAATTCATTGGAAAACCAAGTAATGAAAAAGCACAAGAATTATTACACATAAAGTATAAAGATGAAAGTGACTTATTAAATTAGGAGAGAGAATATGAATATAAAAGGAACAAAAACAGAACAAAATTTAATGACTGCATTTGCAGGTGAATCACAAGCTAGAAATAAATATACTTATTTCGCAAGTAAAGCTAGAAAAGATGGCTATGAACAAATAGCAGCAATATTTGAAGAAACTGCTAATAACGAAAAAGAACATGCTAAAATTTGGTTTAAATTACTAAATGGTGGAGAAATATCTGGAACAGAAGAAAATTTAAAAAGTGCAGCAGAAGGTGAAAACTATGAATGGACAGATATGTATAAAAACTTCGCAGAAACTGCAAAAGAAGAAGGATTAGATGATATTGCAACTTTATTTGAACAAGTTGCTGCTATAGAAAAAGAACATGAAAATCGTTATAAGAAATTACTTAAAAATATAGAAGATGAAGTCGTATTTTCAAATGATGGAGATACTATTTGGATTTGTCGTAACTGCGGACATATAGTAGTTGGTAAAAAAGCACCAGAAGTATGTCCAGTTTGTAAACATAAACAAAGTTTCTTTGAAAGAAAAGCAAATAACTACTAATACAAAGTTGCCAAAAGCAACTTTTTTCTTTTCTATAAAAAGCAAGACATGATATAATGATAGAGGAGGATAATATGAATACAGATATAATCAAACAAATAGGAAAAGATTTAAATATTAAAGAAAGACAAGTTGAAGTTGTATTAAACTTATTAAAAGAAGGAAATACAGTTCCATTTATCGCAAGATATAGAAAAGAAGCAACTGGTTCATTAGATGAAGAAGTAATAAGAAGTATTAATGAAGTATATGAATATCAAGTAAACTTATTAAAAAGAAAAGAAGATGTAATAAGATTAATTGATGAAAAAGGTATGCTTACTGACGAATTAAAAGAAGAAATATTAAAATGTCAAAAATTAGTTGAAGTAGAAGATCTATATAGACCATTTAAAGAAAAGAAAAAAACAAAGGCTACAGAAGCAATAAAAAATGGATTAGAGCCACTTGCTAATATGATTATGGAATTTAAAAATAGAGATATCAAAAAAGAAGCAAAAAGCTTTTTAAATGATAAAGTAACATCAATAGAAGAAGCAATAGAGGGTGCAAAATATATAATCGCAGAAGCAATTAGTGACAATGCAGAATATAGAAAATACATAAGAGAAAATATTGTTAAGTTTGGAATTATTACAAGCAAGGTAAAGAAAAAAGCACAAGAATTAGACCAAGCTAAAACATATGAAATGTATTATGATTATAGTGAAGCTATAAAATCTATAAAACCACATAGAGTTTTAGCAATCAATAGAGGAGAAAAAGAAGGAATTTTATCAGTTAATATTGATGTAGACTTTTCATATATAATTAATTATTTAGAAAAGAAAGTAATAAAAAAATCAAATACTAGTGAAGAAATTTATGTAAAAGAAGCTATATTAGATAGTTATAAAAGATTAATATTTCCTAGTGTAGAAAGAGAAATAAGAAGTGAATTAAAAGAAACCGCAGAAACAACTGCGATTGATAACTTTTCAAAAAATGTAGAAAATCTATTACTTACACCACCTATGAAAGGAAAAACAGTACTAGGATATGACCCAGCATTCCGTACAGGATGTAAATTAGCCGTATTAGATTCAACTGGTAAGCCCCTAAAAATAGAAGTTATATATCCAACTGAGCCACATAATAAAATAGAAGAAAGTAAAAAAATTGTACTTGATTTGATAGATAAATATAATATAGATATAATTGCGATAGGAAATGGAACTGCATCTCGTGAGTCAGAAGCCTTTATCGCAGATTGTATAAAAGATGCTAAAAGAAAAGTTGAATACATAATAGTTAGCGAAGCAGGTGCAAGTGTATATTCAGCATCAAAACTAGCAATCAGTGAATTTCCTGATTTAACAGTAGAGAAAAGAAGCGCTATATCAATTGGTAGAAGACTACAAGACTCGTTATCAGAACTTGTAAAAATAGATCCCAAAAGCATTGGAGTAGGACTATACCAACATGATGTAACACCTAAGAAATTAGATGAATCTCTAAACTTTGTAGTCACAAAAGTTGTTAACCAAGTAGGTGTTAATGTAAATACCGCATCATCTTCACTTTTAAGTTATGTCTCAGGAATGACTAAAAAATCAATAGACGCTATTTTAAATGAAAGAGATTTAAAAGGAAAATTCACTTCACGTGAAGAAATAAAAAAACTAAAAGGAATAACACCTAAAGTTTATGAACAGGCAATTGGTTTTATTAGAATACCTGATGGAGTTAATCCACTTGATAAGACATCAATCCATCCAGAAAGCTATGAAGTTACAAAAAAATTACTTGAAAGTATTGGAATGAATCTTAATGATATTGGTACAGATAAATTAAAAGAAAAACTAGATAACATTGACATAGATAAGGTATGTCTTGATATAAAAACAGATAAGTATACACTAAAAGATATAATAGAAGACCTAGAAAAACCAGGAAGAGATTTACGTGATAATATGCCAAAACCAATATTAAAAAGTGATGTCTTAACACTAGACGATTTACATATTGGTGATAAACTTCAAGGAACAGTAAGAAACGTAGTTGACTTTGGAGTGTTTATTGATATTGGTCTTCACAACGATGGACTTGCACATATTTCAAAACTAACTAATAAATATATAAAACATCCAAGTGAAGTAGTTAGTGTTGGGGATATAGTAGATTGCTATGTTATAGATATAAATAAAGAAAAAGAAAAGGTAAGTTTGAGCCTAATAGAAATTTAGGCTTTTCTTATTGAAAAAATTGTGAATTTATGGTATAATATGCCGTAATTAAGGGGTGATAGTATGTCTGAAAACGAAAAAATACTAAAAGCTGTTGACCAAGTAGGGGCAGAATTTCTTATTAGAGAAATTTTCTTAGGATATAAATACAGAAAAGATTGTGGGATATTATATGATACTGATTCGGATATTCCAGAAAAACTTATTAGCTTATATTATGGTTTAAAACCAGATGATACAACATTTGATTGTATGAAAAAAGCCTTTGTTAGGCATTATATAAGAAATGAAAGTGAAATAGAAGGAATAAATGATAAAAGCATACATGGTGAAGAAGAAATGAAAGGTTTAGAAGCAATGTATGACTATATTCATTCAGAGGATGTTAATTATTTATTTGATGTTTATACATTAAAAGATTTAAATCGTATATTATTCTCTTTTGCACCATTTCCAGAATATGCAGGAGATTTTAGAAACTATACAACATTTTTACCAACAACAGGTACTGATCTTTGCCCATGGGAAGATATACGTTTCTTATTAGAAAATGTAGATATTGATGTTCAAAAATTAGTTAAAAAAGCACCTTCAGTAAAAAATCATAATGATATGAATGCTATGCTTGAGTATCTAGATGATTCTGTTGAAGTAATGTGTAAACTTATTAAAATTCATCCGTTTGGAGATGGTAATGGTAGAACAATAAGAGGATTTACAAACAAATTATTTGAAGATGCGGGGCTACCACCAATATATATAAAAGCAAATGAAAGAACTGAATATCATAAAGCAATGAACCTTGCAAATAATGAAAATGATTATACTGCAATAAAACAGTTCTACAGATATAAAGTTTGTGATTCAATAATTGAATTAGATATAAATGAAAGATTAAAAGAAGAAGAAAAACCAAAGCAAATAAAAAAAACCAAATAAATTATTTGGTTTTTTTGCCTTTTTAGTAATCGATCATCATAGCAGATTTAACATGTTTCATTACTTCTTCTGCTTTTTCTTTTGCAATTTTTGTTCCATCTTTTAATATTTGGTCAACTTCATCAGGATGTTCTTCATAATATTTTCTTTTTTCTCTAATAGGAGCTAGGAACTGATTCATATGATTAATTAGTTCCTTTTTACATTGAACACATCCTCTTTTTCCTTCCTTGCATTCACTACAAACAGTATCTAAATCAGGATTTTGTATTAATTTATGATAATAATAAACCATACATTTATCTGGATCAGCAGGGTCATCCTTTCTAATTTTGTTAGTATCAGTAACCGCACTCATTATTTTTTTACTTATTGTCTCTTCATCATCTTTAAGATAAATTGCATTTCCTAAGCTTTTACCCATTTTTTCATTACCATCAAGACCTTTAATTCTAGGAAAAGGACTTAATAATGGTTCTGGTTCAATTAGAGTAGGTCCATATATATTATTAAACTTTCTAACAATTTCACGACATTGTTCAATTAGAGGAAGTTGGTCCTCTCCAACAGGAATTAATTCTCCACTAAATGCAGTAATATCAGCTGCCTGGCTAACTGGATATCCCACAAAACCATAAGTAACACTCTCACCATCATTACCAAATATAGCTTTCTTTTGAGCAATTTCAGTTTTAACAGTAGGATTTCTATAAAGTCTAGCCATAGTAACTAAATTAGAATAGAAAACAGTTAATTCAGCAATCTCAGGTATCTGTGATTGAATAAATATAGTTGCCTTTTTAGGATCAATTCCAACAGATAATAAATCAATTGTCAACTCACGAACATTAACTCTAACTTTTTTAGGATCATTAAAATTATCAGTAAGAGCCTGTACATCTGCGATTTCAATATATGAATTATATTCATCTTGTAATAAAACCCAATTTCTAGTTGCTCCGAAATAATGTCCTAAATGTAGATTGCCAGTAGGTCTAATTCCAGTTAAAATATTTTTTTTCATGTTTCTCACTTCCTAGATAAAGTTTAACACAAACTAAAAAAAAAATTAATAAAAATTTAAAATAAGTATTAAAAAATTCAAAATATTTGCTATAATTATATGCATAGTAGTAAGCAAATCGTTAACAGAGAATAAAGAGGTATTATATGAAGGATTTATTTTATAAAGTTTTTTCTCCAGAAAACATTAATATATTAATTTTAATATTTATTATTCTAATAATATGTTTATTAACATTAACCCTTTTTACTAAATATGATAAATAATTTTGCTTTTTTAAATAAATGTGTTATAATATGAAACACATTTAGGGGGATTATTGTGAGAGACATTATTATAAAAAAGGAGTTTGAAAAAGCAAAGTCTGGTGATAAAGAGGCAAAAACTTTACTTTTTAAACATTACTACAAAGCATATTCTGAATTATTTGAACTTAATAAAGGTATACCAAATATTGAAGAAGAATATGCAAGAATTATCAATGAGAGTATAGATAAGTATTTTGTTTCATTACCAAAAATTGATCTTAGTACGTATATAACAACGCAATTATATACATACATAAAAAATTACAATGGTAGAAGAAATTTAAAAAGAAAAGAATCAGAAGAAATAAGCAATTTATTAAAAAAGGCAAAAGCATCTGATGAATCAAGAAAATTACTTATAGAAAAATGCATGTATTTAATTGATGAATATCTAATAAGTGCCCAGTTTGATTCTAACTTTACTAAAGAGGATGCTAGACAAGAAGGATATTTATTTTTAACTAGAAGAGTTAATGCATTTCTAGATTCACACCAAGAAAGCGGATTAGAGTATGGACCGTTTACAATCTATCTAAGACAAGCAATTGATAAAACATACTTAAATTTAATTTTAAGAGAAAGACAAAAAGAAAAAGAACATCAAGAAGTAAAAGGAATGTTAAGTAGGAAAGATAAATTTAAAGAATTTGAAACAGAATTTGAATTTATAGATTATGTTAAAAACTTAGACATAAGTAGTTCAATAAAAGATAGTATAATAAAATCTATTTATTATACTGTAAAAGACTTAGCGGAAGCGGAAAATATAACAAGACAAGCGATAGAACAGAGAATAGAAAGTAAAAAAGTATTAATAAAAAAATTCTTTGATTAATAATGGGGGAAAATCATGGAAAAGGTAGTATTAAGCAAAAAAATACAAGAGGCAATAAATGGTTCTAAAGAGGCAGAAGAGTTTTTATATAGTCATTATTACGAATGTTATTATGATTTAGTAGAAGCAAATCAAAGTATAAAAAATATAGAACTCATATATTCAGAGTCAATAAGAGAATCAATAAAAAAATCTATAGAAAGGAAAGAAAAAAATATTCCGAATTATATTAGAAACACTTTATTTCGTACGGTAAAACTATATAATGATAGGCAAGTTAGAAGAAAATCTAAAAGAACTGGAATAAATGATTTAGTAATAAGTGCAAAAACAGATATAGAAGCAAGAAAAAAGCTAATAGAAAGGTATATGTACTTGATAGATTCATATTTAGAAAATGCAGATTTTGGCACAGATTTAACCAAAGAAGATGCACAACAAATTGGATACTTGTTTTTAACAGAAAAAGTAAATAACTATTTTGATTCATATGAAGTATTAGGAAATACAAAACTATCAATATATTTGTCCCACGCTATTAATTCATCATATATGCATATCTTAATAAGAGAAAAAAGGAAAAGTAAAGAGTTTTATAATAATAATGTTCTAAGTGAATTAATAAAAAATGATGGAATTAGTTTCGAAGAGGAAATGGTGGAATTTGAATATAATGATTATGTAGACAACCTACCAGTAAGACAGCCAGTTAAAGAACTTCTTAAATACATTCTATATTATGAACAAGTAGAAATTGCAACAGACCAAGGACTAAGCAGACAAATTGTAAGCAGCAAGCTTATAACACATAAAGAAAAAGTAAAGGACTTTTTTAAGTAGGAGTAGACTAGAATGGATAAATTAAGTATTAGAAAATTGTTTGAAAGAGCAAAAGCAAATGATACCATTGCCCAAGAAGAGTTACGCAAGTATTATTATGAACGTTATCATAGCTTTGTTATATTAGATAAGAGAATTCCCAATATGGAAGAAATATATATAGAATCAATTAAAAATGCTGTATCAAGATCTATCAGTAACCCAGATTCAACGCTTGACTCTACACAAAAATTAGTAAAAAGTACCTTTATAAATAAAATTAAATCATATAATAGAAAAAGTGTTAAATGGGGAGAACAAAAAGTATTACCAAAATTAATAGAAGAAGCAAGTAATGGATCAAAAGAAGCAAGGAATAAATTAATAGAAAGATACATGTATATAGTAGATAAACGCATAGAAAATATCAAATTTAATGATCATTATATAGAAGAAGATATAAGACAAGCTGGATATTTATTTTTAACAGAGAAAATAAACAATTATTTTGATGCAGGCTTAAAAGTCCCACTATCAGTATATTTATTAGTAGCCTTTGATCAAATTTATTTAAATTTTTTAAGAGAGAAAAAAGAAGAAGTAGAAGAATACCATGAAAAAGTAACACTTGCTGGATTATATTTAAATAAAGATACTTTTGAAGAAGAAAATATAGAATTTGAATATTGCGATTTTATAGATAGTACTTTAGAAAAAGATGATATAAAAGAGATATTTAAAAGTTTGACTGACTCAAAAGAAATAAGAATTTCAAAAGAACAAGGAATCAGTAGACAAGCAGTAAATAAAAAAATACATAAAAACAAACAAAAAGTTAAAAGTTTCTTTGATATGAAATAAAATTAAAAAAATGTATATAATAAAATATAGAAAATGTAGCTTGACAACAAGAAAAGAATTTACTATAATCTAGTCAAACGATGAACAAAAGAAGTAACAATAGATTCTTTTATAGAGAGTTAGTGATTGGTGTAAACTAACAAAGATATATTGTGAATAACATTTGTGAGTGCTTAAAGAAATTAAGTAGACTAAGCCGTATATCTACGTTACAGATAAGAGTGATCAATTTTGATAACTAGGGTGGTACCGCGGATTCAACAGTTATTCGTCCCTTATGGGATGTTTAACTGTTTTTTTAATTTTAGGAGGGTAAATATGTTAGATGTAAAAGATTTATATGAAAAACTAGATGAATATTTAGGCGAAGAAGTAACATTACAAGGATGGATAAAAAACCATAGAAAACAAAAAGAATTTGGATTTATTGATTTCTCAGATGGAACATATTTTAAACATGTTCAACTAGTATATGATAACAACCTAACCGATTTTGATACTATTCAAAAATATCATATTGGATGTGCAATAACTGTAGTAGGAGAAGTAGTAACTTCAGAAGGCGCTGGTCAAGAGTTTGAAGTTAAAGTAAAATCTATAAAACTAGAAGGAGATTGTCCTGAAGATTATCCAATGCAACCAAAACGTCATTCAATGGAATTCTTAAGAGAACAAGCTTATCTAAGACCAAGAGTAAATTTATTTCAAGCAGTATTTCGTATAAGAAGCGTCGCAGCTCATGCAATACATGAATATTTTCAATCACATAATTATGTATATGTTCACACTCCATTAATCACAACCGCAGATTGTGAAGGTTCAGATCAAATGTTTAAAATAACCACATTAGATTTAAATCATCTACCAAAAACAGAAGATGGAAAAGTTGATATGTCAAAAGATTTATTTGGAAAAACTGCTTTTGTAACAGGTACAGGTCAATTACATGGTGAAGCTTTCGCAATGGCATTCAAAAAGATTTATACATTTGGACCAACCTTCAGAACAGAAAAATCAAATACAAAAACACACGCAAATGAATTTTGGATGATAGAACCAGAAATAGGATTCTGCGATCTAAATGGACTAATGGATGTAGAAGAAGAAATGTTAAAATTTGTTGTAGGATATGTACTAGATAATTGTAAAACTGAGATAGAATTCTTAGATAAATTTGTTCAAAAAGGCCTAAAAGAAAAATTAGAAAAACTAGTAGGTTCTAAATTCACAAGAATTACTCATCATGATGTTATAGACATACTAAAAAAGGCAGATGTAAAATGGGAATTTACTCCAGATTATTCTTCTGATATCGCAAAAGAACATGAAAGGTATATTACTGAATATTTTAATGGACCAGTATTTATAACAGATTGGCCAAAAGATATAAAAGCATGGTATATGAAAGTTAACCCAGATAATAAAACAGTTGCCGCAGTTGACCTAGAAGTCCCAGGAGCTGGAGAATTAATGGGTGGATCACAACGTGAAGAAGATTATGATAAATTAATCAAAAGATGTAGAGAAATGAATGTTGACTATGATACAGTTGATTGGTTCTGTAATCTAAGGAAATTTGGAGGATGTTACCACTCTGGATTTGGTATGGGCTTTGAAAGATTATTAATTTATCTAACAGGTGTAGAAAATATTAGAGATGTAATTCCATTTCCAAGAACACCAGGAAGCTGTGATTTTTAAAAAATTGTATAAAAATAAAAAAAGTGTAAAAAATACTACTGAGGAGGCAAATATGAAAAAGCTAATTTTAGTAGTATTTTCTTTATTATTAATTACCTGTGGTTGTGATAGTATGATGAATACCCCTACAAAAAGAGTAGAAGAATTTCTAAATAAATATCAACGACTTGATTCAGATGTTCTAACTCAATTAGATGAAGTAATAAAAAATGCAACATATACATTTAATGATACACAATCTACTTCATATAAAGAACTTATGAAAAAACAATATAAAGATTTAACTTATACTATCAAAGAAGAATTAATTGATGGAAATAACGCAACAGTAACTGTTGAAATAGAAGTATATGATTATAATAAAGCCATTAATGACGCAGAAACATACTATAAAAACAATCCAAATGAATTTAAAAATTCTGATGGCGGAATAGATGAAGAAAAATACATGGATTATAAAATAAAGAAAATGGAAGCAGTTAAAGACAAAATAAAATATACACTTAATCTAACATTAACAAAAAAAGATAAAAAATGGGTACTAAATGATATATCTGAATCAGATAGACAAAAGCTTCATGGATTATATAATTCGTAATAAATGTAAACTATTGTAAAAAGAGACAAGAGAATATGTCTCTTTTTCTATAATATGATAAAATATAATTGGAGGGTAATATGGAATATAAAAGAGTACTTCTAAAATTAAGTGGAGAAGCAATAAAAAATAAAAGAGATGGAATAGTTGATTTTGATTATGTATTAAAAATATGTAAAAGTATTGCTTCTATAAAAGATAGGAAAACATCAGTCGCAATAGTTGTGGGTGGTGGAAACATATGGAGAGGAAGGCAAAATTCCTATATTGACTCTTCATCATCAGATAAAATAGGAATATTAGGAACAAGTATAAATGCATTAATACTAAAGTCAGCATTTGATAAATTAGGAATAAAATCATGCCTATTTAATTCATTTGAAGCAAAAAATATAATGGAAAAAACACCAAACGATGAAGAACTTATTAAACTAAGTAGAGACAATATAATTATATTCGGTGGAGGAACAGGCCATGCGGGTTGTTCAACAGATACTGCTTCTGTATTAAATGCCATAAAATTAAAATCTGATTTAATTGTAAAACTAACAAATGTAGATGGAATATATAATAAAGATCCACATATCTATAATGATGCATTAAAATATAATGAAATAACATTTGAAGAAGCAATTAATAAAAATTTAAATGTAATGGACATTAACTCAATAAAATTAAGTAGAGAAAACAATATAAAAATACTAGTGACAAATATAAATAGTTTATTTGATATAGATAAAATGATAAGTACTAAAGCTTATAGTATTATAAAGTAACATCTACCACTAGGTAGTGTAAATAAAGGAGGAAATATGGAAAAACTTAAAGTTGTTCAATATGGATGTGGAAAGATGTCCAAATACACAATGAAATACGTACTTGATAATAATTGGGAAATAGTGGGTGCCGTTGATATTAACCCTAATGTGATAGGTCATGATATTGGTAGTGTTATTGGTATAGAAAATCAAGGAATAACTATAACAGATGCTGCTAAAACAAAAGAATTACTATTATCTACTAAACCGGATATATGTATTGTTACTACAATGAGCTTAATGAAGGATGTGGAAGATATATTACTTTTATGTGCTAGTCTTGGAATTAATGCCATAACAACATGTGAAGAAGCATTCTATCCGTTTAATTCATGCCCAGAATTAACAAATAGAATTGATTCACTAGCAAAAGAAAATAATTGTACAATTACCGGAAGTGGATATCAAGATGCTTTCTGGGGAGGATTAATTACAACACTATGTGGCGCTACTCACAATATAACTAAAATTAAAGGTAGCTCATCATACAACGTAGAAGACTACGGAATAGCACTTGCTAAAGCACATGGCGCAGGATTAACTAAAGAAGAATTCGATCGTGAAGTGGCTTCAGCCGATAATATAAGTGATGAAGAAAGACAAAAACTAATTGATAATGGTGATTTCTTACCAAGTTATATGTGGAATGTTAATGGCTGGCTTTGTGATAAATTAGGATTAACTGTAAAAAGACAAACTCAAAAATGTATTCCAACAACATGTAGCCATGATATAACATCATCTACATTAGGAATGACTGTAAAAAGGGGTATGGCAACAGGAATGAGCGCAGTAGTAACTACAACTACTGAAGAAGGAATAACTCTAGAAACAGAATGTGTTGGTAAAGTTTATGCAGAAGAAGATTGTGATAGAAATGATTGGACTATTGAAGGAGAACCAAATACAAATATGGTTATAACAAGACCTTCAACAGTTGAACTTACTTGCGCAACTATAGTAAATCGTATAGAAGATGTAATATCCGCAAGACCAGGTTTCGTCCCAACATCACAAATGAATGAATTAAAAAGCATTATTAAATAAATAAAATAAATAAACAAGGCTATCAATATATGGATATTTTTGATAAAACTTGTTTTTTTTAAAAAAAATAAAAATAAAATTTGACCTTCCAGTTAACTGTAATGATAATCTCACTCTTGAAAAGGAGGAGATTATTTTGGGTTGTTGTAGTTGTAAATATCTTAATGAAAATAAAAAAATAGAAGGTAGAGTAAATGGTAGTTTATATTATTGCTCTAAATTAAAAACATATGTAAATGGTGCTAGCGGTAGCTGTGATAACTACTTTATAGACCATGGAAGAAAAATATATACACGAGATGAAATATATGATGATGGAAAAAAATATTATAATGATACAACACCAGTAGGTTTTTATTTAGTAGTGTTAATAACATTAATAATACTAGGCTTATTTTTAGGAGTATTTAATTAACAATAATTTAGGAGGTGACTCATGTTATATAGAATAGGAGATTTTTCACAAAAAACAGGAATTCCAGTAAAAACCCTAAGGTATTATGATGAAATAAATTTATTCAAGCCATCTTACACCGAACGTTTTTCTGGATATAGATATTATGAAATAAATCAAATAAAGGATATTAAGTTAATTTCAAAACTAAAAGGACTTGACTTATCATTAGAGGAAATAAAACAATTTTTAGAAACTAAAGACATTAAAATAATACTTAACAAAAGAAAAACTTTTGAAGAAAAATTAGAAAGGATAGAAGAATTTATGAATGTAAAAGAGGATACACCTGTTTACAATATTGAAGAAGGTGACTATAGAAAATATATTGAAATTAATGGTATAAAACATTCTAAATGTGCACAAGCATTAGCTGTTAAAGATTTAAATGCTAAATACTTTATTGTATATAAAGATGATGAATTCTACATTGATTTCTGTATTTATAAAAAAGATAATTGGCTTACTCTTGATAAAAAGTACTTTTTTGAAGATGAACTAATTAATTTAATAACTAGTTATATAAGTGTAGAAGTAAATTATGTTACAATTTATCTACCATTAGAAGATGATAAACTATATATGGTAATAAAAAATACATTTAAAAACATAGAAGAAACAGAATACATACAAGATAGATATAAATATAGATGTTTAAAAATAAAACTAGAAGAAAATTAAATTTATATAACTAATTCAAATTAGAAGGAGTAAATATTAATGTTTAAAATTGCAAAATTAGAACAAGTAAGTAATGAAAAAGTTAGTATTAATTTTATTTTACAAGAAAAAAATAATTATGATAATGGTAAAAATATAAAAGATGAAAGATTTAAGACATTATCATTTAAGGTTTCAGGGAATAATTATTCAATTGAATTTGATCTAAATTGTAAATTAGAAAAACTATTAGAAATTCCAATGGAAGAAACAATAGATTTTAAAGAGTATTTATCAATTGGAGAAACTTTATTAAATATTAATGGAGTAAATTTTATAGAACCACAGATAAATATAAAAATCAGAAGATATCTAAAAAACCAATTTAGTATATTTTTAACTTTTAATACGGAATATAATTATGATAATATCGATTATAGTGGAATAGTAGAATTTACATTTAACTTAGATAATTATTTAAAAAAGTAAATAACAACTGACTATAAAAAATCAGGACTATAACAAGTCCTTTTTTCATATAATTTCTTAGGTGAGTAACTATATGAAAAAATTAGTACTTTTTTTATTGCTTGTAATTGTACCTTTAAAAACTTATGCATTAACTGATACTGCCAAATCAACAATCGTAATGGATATGGATAGTGGAAGAATATTATATGAAAAAAATGCTAACGAGCAAAGATTAATTGCTTCTATAACAAAGATTATGACCGCAACAGTCGCAATAGAAAATGGCAATTTAAATAAAGAAATAACAATAGGAGAAGAAGTGCTTAAGATGTATGGCTCAAACATATATGTTGAATTAGGAGAAAAGATGACTCTTAAAAACCTCTTGTATGGATTATTACTTAGAAGTGGAAATGATGCAGCTGTAGTAATCGCAAATAATGTATCTAAAGATGAAGAAACCTTTGTAGAAATGATGAATAAAAAAGCAAAAGAATTAGGTATGAAAAACACAATATTTAGAAATAGTCATGGTCTAGATGAAGAAACAAAAAACTATTCAAGTGCGAAAGATATGGCAATACTATCAAGCTACGCAAATACATTACCTGTTTATAAAGAAATTTCTAAAACAAAAAAATGGACAGTGCAAAGTGATAAAAAAAGCTATGTATGGAATAATAGAAACAAATTACTTTATTCTTATAAATATGCAACTGGTGGTAAAACAGGATACACCCCAAAAGCAGGTAGAACTCTAGTAACAACTGCCTCAAAAGATAATTTAAATCTAACCATAGTAACATTAAATGATGCAAATGAATACCAAACACATGAATCATTATATGAATATTGCTTCAACAAGTACAAAAATTTTCTAATAGTAGACAAAGATAATTTCGACATAGATGATAATTTCTATAAAGGAAATTTATATATAAAAAAGTCATTTAGTTATCCTCTTACTAAAGAAGAAGAATCTCTTGTAAATATAGTAATAAAATTAGATAAATTGGATAATTATAAAAATAATGATCAAGTAGGAAGTGTAATAGTAAATTTAAAAGATAAAAAAATATTTGAAACAGAAGTATATGTAAAAAAAGATAAAAATAAAAAAGAAAATCTATTAAAAAGAATAATAAAGTTTTTAAAAAAACTATTTAAGTAAGCCTATTTTTAAATAATAAACTGTGTTATAATTCTACTAGGTGATTTAAGTGGAACGATTACAAAAAATAATTTCAAATAGCGGAATCGCATCTAGAAGAAAAGCAGAAGAATTAATTAAAGAGGGCAGAGTAAAAGTAGACGGAGTAGTAGTAACAGAGTTAGGAACTAAGGTAAGTAAAAAAAATATAGTTGAAGTAGACAATGTAAAAATAGGAACTGAAGAAAAAGTTTATTACTTATTAAATAAACCAAGAGGAGTTGTAACTACTACTAGTGATGAACATGGTAGAAAAACAGTTGTTAGCTTAATTGAAACAGATAAAAGAATATATCCAGTGGGAAGATTAGATTATGATACTACCGGACTTATATTATTAACTAATGATGGAGAATTTACTAATAATATTACACATCCTAAAAATAAAATAGACAAAACATATGTTGCAAAAATTAATGGTATACTAACAATTGCAGATATTATGGCATTAAAAAAGGGTGTAATGATAGATAATTTTAAAACATCCCCTGCAAAAGTAAAAGTAAGAAAAATAGATAATAAAAATAAACATTCAATTGTAGAAATAACAATTCATGAGGGAAAAAATCATCAAGTAAAAAGAATGTTTGAATCCTTAGGATATGAAGTATTAAAACTAAAAAGAGAAAGAATTGCATTTTTAACATTAAAGGGATTAACATCAGGAGATTATAGAATGCTTACACCAAAAGAGGTAAACCAACTATACGTATTATCTCAAAATGTAGGTAAATAATATTGATAAGTATATTTTAATATTTGAATAGAAAAGAATGTTTTCATTAAAAAAAATATAGCACCACGCTATATTTATTCTTCTACACTGATTGCGCCAGTTGGACAACTCTCGCTAGCATCAATAACTTCATCCTTATTAGATTCAGTAACTTCACCCTTAGCGCATGCTAATCCATCATCTTCGATTTCAAATACATCAGGTACAATTGCGGCACAAGCACCACAGCCAATGCATTGATCTTTATTAACTTTAGCTTTCATTATTTAAACACCTCAAAACAATTATATAATAAAAAAAAGATTAATACAATCAATGAATATAAATATCTTTTATATCTTTAAATTTTTACTAAAGTATGATAAAATGAAACAGAATAGAGGTGTGTATATGAGAAGAAGAACAGATAGGCACATTGAAGAATCAGGATCATCTCCTACAAGATTAAGCAGGATGTCTAAAAATAAATATCTATATGATGATATAAATAATGTAATTGGTTACGAAGAAATAACTGATTTTAATCCAGAGAATGGAATTGATTTATCTAATATAAGAAATACAAATAGTAGAGAAGAATATAAAAAATATAAAGACTATCAAGATATATTTGGTAAAACAGAAGAAAAAAAAGAAGAAGCTGTAGAGGAAGAAGAAAAGAAAATCTATGACATAAATAGTGTGTTAGAAGATGCTAAAAGAAACAGAAATAAATATGATGAGTTAGAAAAGAAAAGAAAATTAAAAGAAAATAAATATGCGACACTAGCAGATACTGCACAATTGAATTTAGAAAATGCTGAATCTCTAGAAAAAGCATCTGGAAATGACATAGATGAAAAAGAACTAACTGATTTGATTAACACAATAACTTCTCATAATTTACTAAAAGATATAAAAGATGCAGACTCATCAAACAACGAAAAAGAAGATGAAGCAGATCTATTATCCGATTTACTCGCAACACATGTTGATTTGAACTTAGAAGAAGGAATAGCTAGTGAATACCTTGCAAAAGAACATGAAGAAAGTGAAAAAGAAGAAAAAGAAATAGATAATTCTTTTTATACAAAATCAATGGATTTATCAGAACAAGACTTTGAATTTAGCGATGAAATAGAAGCAGAAAGAAAAGCCAAAATTAAAGTTATAATAATAATTGTAGTAATACTATTACTTATAGTTATTGGAGTAGTTACATTTTTATTTTTAAAACAAAAAGGGATTATTAAATAATAATTCTTTTTTTCTTTGTATTTTTAAAAATTTATATTATAATACGTTTGTACAAAGAGGTGAACTTATGTCAAAGGTTGTCTTAGTAACAGGTTCTAGTAAAGGACTAGGCAGTGAAATAATAAAAAAATATGCAAAAAATGGTTATAACGTAGTTATAAATTATAACAAGGATAAAATATCCGCAGAAGAATTAAAAAATTTTGTAGAAAAGAATTATAAAGTAGAAGCACTTGTTGTAAAAGCAGATGTTAGTGTAGAAGAAGAAGTAATTAATATGATATCTACTATAATAAAGAAATTTAACCAAATAGATGTAGTAGTAAATAATGCCGCAATAGAGTTATCTACAGAAATAAAAGAAAAGAATGCATCTTCCTTTAGAAAAGTATTAGATACAAATTTAATTGGAACTTTCCTAGTAAGTAAGTATGCATCAGTTGAAATGTTAAAAAGAGAATCTGGTAGTATTATTAATATTTCATCTAACAATGGAATAGATGCATTTGATCCTTACACAATGGAATATGATGCTTCTAAAGCTGCAGTAATAAATCTAACTAAAAACTTAGCTAAAGAATTTTCCCCATATATAAATGTAAATTGTGTGGCACCAGGTTGGATTAAAACAGAAAAAGTTATGGAATTAGATAAAGAATTAAATGGAATGCTTATAAAAGAAGAAAGTAAAAAAATATTACTTAAAAGATTCGCAGAAAAAGAAGAAATCGCAAATGTTGTATATTTCCTATCAAGTAAAGATGCAACTTATATAAATGGAACTATAATAAGAGTGGATGGTGGATATTAATGAATTATGAAATAAATGATGAATTTTTAAATATAGTAAATAAAGTAGATAATAAGATTAAACCAAAATTAGATGAGATAGACACATTATGTGAAAAGAATAGTCTAAAGGTATTAAATGCATTTAGAATAAATCATGTAAGTGAATCAGATTTTAATTCAACTACCGGATATGGTTATAATGATACAGGTCGTGATGCAGTAGAGAGAGTATATAGTTCTGTATTTGGCGCTGAAGATAGTCTTGTTAGAAACCAATTCATCTCTGGAACACATGCCCTAACAGTCGCACTTTTTGGGATATTAAGACCAAATGATATAATGCTATCTGTAAGTGGTAAACCATATGATACATTAGATGAAGTAATCGGTATAAAAGAAAATGCAAGTTCATTAAAAAGCTTTGGAATAAAGTATGACCAAATAGAGTTAATAAATGATGACTTTGATTATGAAAAAATAAGAGAATATATTAGTAAAACACAAGTAAAAATAGTATATATACAACGTTCAAAAGGCTATTCAACAAGAAAAAGTATATCAGTAGAAAAATTAGAAAAATTAGTAAAACTTATAAGAGAAATAAATAAAGACCAAATAATAATGGTAGATAACTGTTACTGTGAATTTGTAGAAGAAAAAAGTCCAATAGAAGTAGGAGCAGATATAATAATAGGTTCACTAATTAAAAACCTTGGAGCAGGTATAGCATCAAATGGTGCGTACATTTCTGGTAAAAAGAAATATATTGAATTAATAGCGGAAAGATTAACAACACCAGGACAAGGTAAGGAAGTAGGACCAACGCTAGGAGCAAACAAAGAATTTTTAAAAGGAATGTTTTTTGCGCCATCGGTTGTTGCATCAGCTTTGAAAACTGCCATATTTACAAGTGCTCTTTTAGAGGAGTTAGGATATAGAGTTGAACCTAGTTATAATGATAGAAGAGTAGATATAGTACAAAATATAATATTTAATGATCCAAATAAGTTAATTAAATATGCACAAGGAATACAAGCATATTCACCAATAGATTCAAATGTTTTACCAATACCAAGTGATATGCCAGGATACAATGACCAAATAATAATGGCCTCTGGTTCATTTACTCAAGGATCATCAATAGAACTATCTTGTGATGGACCACTTAGACCACCTTTTATCGCATATCAACAAGGCTCACTAACATATCAATATGGACACATTGCGGTTATGCATGCGGCAAGCAGTATCCAAGAATAAATATTACTAAAAAAGTAATATTTTTTTTGTTAACATAATATTATTTATTGTAAAGGAGAGAACTTTTATGATAAATAAACAAAATTTATGGTTTTTGACATTATTTAGTTTGATACTAGTATTAAGCGTATATTATGTAACAATGCCAAATGATTTACTGTTAACAAATAATGGTGCGGTAGGCTCAAAGAAAAATGAACAAACAAGCGTGTCAAAAGATACAAATACAGACACAACTAAAAATGAAGATACAAAAAAAGATGATATGAAATCTACAACCACAAAAGATAATAAAACCGATAATAATACAACAGTCACAATAAAAGAAAGTGAAACACTAGAGGCATTAAGAGTAAGCTTAAATCAAGAACGAGAAGCAGAAAAGACAAAATTACAATCTCTTCTTACTAATAGTTCAGCTACTAGTGAAGAAAAAAATAATGCCTATGAGAAATTACAAGAAATAAATACTGTGACAAGTGAAGAGGCAACTCTAGAAAAAAAATTAAAAGAAAAATATAAAATGTCAGTATTCGTAAAAATAGAAAATAAAGAAATCACAGTAGTAGTTGATAATGATAAACATGATACAACACTTGCGAATAACATAATGAGAAGTGTACAAGAAAATTTTAAAGAAAAAAGATATATAACGGTACAATTTAAATAGCGCAAAGCTATTTTTTTGGTTAAACACCCTCAACTAAAATGTACTACAACATAGAATATTATGAGACAAAATATATAAAAGAGAGAGGGTTGAATTTATTAAAGGAATATTAACACTTCGTGAAAGAGAAGTTTTTGAACTTTTGATTCAAAATTTCAGTACAAAAGAAATCGCATCGAAATTAAATATTAGTGAAAAGACAGTCAGAAATCATATATCAAATACAATGCAGAAACTTGGTGTAAAAGGAAGATCAGGAGCAGTAGTAGAATTATTAAGATTAAAGGAACTTTCGTTGTGATGAATAAATGTTAAGTATTTTCATATATATTTTATAGGTGATATAATGCTTAAACAAAAAGCTCTAAGGAAAATGCTTATTACTTCAATAACGGTCGTTATCCTTTTAATGATATATTTAATGCCAACTAATTCTAAAACATCTACAAATATATTAGATGTAGATAAAAAAATAGAATATACACAAAAAGATGTTGGATATATATATTTATTAAATGATAACGACCTATTAATTAGGGTAAATGTTTTATTAGATAGTAAAGAATCATTAGAAAATAGGGTAACATCAATTATAAATAATTTGTTAAATACAAATGTAGGACCTAAAAACTTAAAATCATTGCTTCCTAATAAAACAAAATTAGTTGATATAGATATAGATGATGATTACTTATCAGTTAGCTTTTCAAAGAACATATTAGAAATTGACAAATTATATCAAGAAAAGTTAATAGAAGAAATTGCTTATTCAATATTTGATCTAAAAGAAATAAAAAAAATAAGCATATATGTAGAAGATGAAAATATAAATAAATATTTTAAAGACATCCCAGAAGTAATAACAAGAGATTTTGGAATAAATAAGAAATATGACATTAAAAGCTTTAAAAACATTCAAAAAGTAGTTGTATATTATATGGAAGAAATAGATAAAAACAAATATTTTGTCCCGGTCACAAGCTATATAAATGATGATGAGGAAAAAGTAAAAATAATAATTGAAAACTTGTCAAGTAAATATATATATGAGCCCAATTTAATAAGTTTATTAAATAGTAATACAGAATTACTAAATTATGAGATAAATGATGATATAATGACACTAAACTTTAATAATAGTATTTTTATAAGTGATGGAAATGTGTTAGAGGAAGTAGTTTATACAATAAGTAACTCTGTATTTGATAATTATGATATAGATAAAATAATTTTTAATGTAGAAAATAAAACTATCAATGAGATAAAAAGGTAAAAACTTTTAAAAAAAGTAAAAAATGTATTGAATAATAAAAATTAATGGTGTATAATCTAGAATGTATCTTGATTATGTCCTGCTAGCTCAGCTGGATAGAGCAACGCCCTTCTAAGGCGTCGGTCGGGGGTTCGAATCTCTCGCAGGACACCATATGATAATAAAGCGACTTTTAAAGTCGTTTTTATTTTTGTCTAAGCATGCATATAATTAAATGGTGAAGTCTATTGAAAAGAATAAAATTAAAGAAAAACACTAAATTAAAACGTATAAAAATATTTATAATAATTATTATAAGTGCCATCATATTTGCACTAGCACAAGTAGAATATGTAGCAAAAAAAGTTGAAAAAAAATTATTCACATTCGCAGAAATAGAAGTAAATAAATTATCAAAAGCAATAGTTAATCAAGCAGTAAATGATGTAATAGCTAATAAATTTGCTGATGAAGACTTATTTGAAATAGGAAAAAACTCTAATGATGATATTCAAATAGTAGACTTTAACCCCCAAAAAGTTAATTTAATATTAAACGCTATAAATGAAAATATAAACTCTTATTTTGAAAGGTTAGAAAATGGTGAAAAAGCTATATTAGATATAAAAAGAAACACTATAACAAATACTCTAATAAACACTAACAAAAAAGGGGTAGTATTTGAACTACCTATTGGTATGGTAAGCAATAATGCTTTTTTATCAAACCTAGGACCAAAGATTCCTGTTAGGGTATCACTAAATGGAGAACTAGAGTCATGTATAAAAACAAGAGTAGAGAACTACGGGATAAATAATGCAGTTATAACGGTATATGTTTACATAGAAGTTAGTGAACAAATTCTACTTCCAATAACCAGTAAAAAAATAACAATAAAAAATGAAATTCCAATATCAATAAAAATGATGCAGGGAAATGTTCCTAATTACTATTTTAATGGATTAAATACAACCTCAGATATTAAAACCTTTTCAACAAAATAAAAACTATGTTATAATCAAGAAAAGAAGGTATGAAAATGAAAATATTACATTTAGGAAAAAATAACTATGAAATAGTAAAAAATAATAAAGATTGTATAGATGAGGAAGAATTAAAATCTCTATTTACTGAATATTTTGAAACATTTGACTATGTACTTGGAGATTATTCTTATGGAAGATTAAGATTAAAAGGATTTTATGAATCAAAAAATAAATTAACAAAAAAAATTAATGATATAAAGTATTTAGATGATTATCTAAAAGATTTTTGTGCGTGCCAATGTCCATATTTTTTAATAAAAAAACAAATAAATGTTGAAAAAGTACAATAAATATATTAAAATGATACTAGAATATAGGTAGAATAAATAGGAGGAATATATTTTATGGATACAAAAAAAGAAATTATGTCAATTGTACAAGAAGATGGTTCAATTGATGAAGTTGAAGTGCTAGTTTCATTTGAATTTACTGATACTAAAAAAGCATATGTTGTGTATACAAAAAACGAAGTAGATGATAGAGGAAATATTACTGTTTATGCATCATCATTAATTGACGGTCCTAATGGAAAAAGATTAGGTGGAGTAGAAACAGATGAAGAATGGACTAGAATAAAAGAAGTCCTAAGAAAATTAGCAAAAGAAGGACAAGAATAGTTTAGAATGGAGGCGCTATTATGAATGGTAGCATAATAAATTTTGTAGAAACACCAAAAGAAGTGGGCGTAGACATATCATCAAAAAAGGCAAAATTGTCTTCTAGAAGCTTTGCACTTATTAAAAAAGCAGCCTCAAAAATAAGAGAAAGTTTAGCACAAAAAATGGAAGCACAAAAAGTGGAACTTGCTAAACAATATCAAGAGGCACATGAAACAGTTAGAGAAGAAGCACAAAATCAAAATACTAAAAATAGAAATGAATATGATGGAGATAGATTACAAAGACTTACAAATGCATTAGGAAGTATTGGAGTAAAGTTAATCTTATCAGATTATGCAGCATCTAGGTTAAGCGTATATGGTCAACCAAAAGCAATAAAAATGCCAAACTTTTGGAGTAATATAAAGGATACATTATCAAATGCTCATATGGTAGACAGAGAATATAAAGATATTGGACGTGCATTTAAATATGGTGGAAGTGAAAGAGGAATCGAAGGTTTAGACAGCATGTATAAGATGATGAATGAATCTAAAAACATTCAAAATCCAGAAAAAAGGGAAGCACCGGTACAAGAACCAGTGCAACCTAAAGTACCAGAGCAACCAAAATCAGGAATCAATATTGATGATTATCTTAAAAATTTTGATCCACAACAACCAAGCATTGAAGCTACAAATAAAGAAGTAGATGCTCGATTAGCAGAAACAGAAGCTGGCATAAATGATAGATTTTCACAAATGATGTCAAATCTTGGAAGAAATGAACATGAACAAGTTGTACAACCAGTTGAAACACCACAAATAGAAAAACCTGTAAACCAAGCATTTATTCCTTCAGAGGCTAAAAAGGAAGAACCAAATAGATCAGAACTTAATGCTAAAGTAGCAAATGTATTTGAGGGTTTACTAGAAAAAAAAGTTCAAGAAGAAGTAAAAACTTCAAATAGTGAACCAGTTGCCACTTCAACAACTGCTACAACTAACAAATCAGAAGAAAATTTAGATAGAGAAGCACTAATGCAAGACTTAATAAATAGATATGGTATAAATCAAAGTGTTGCTGCAACACAAAAAGCCGATACAAAGGGTTCAACACAGCCTTCGATACACTATCTCAACTCTACAATAGGTAATGTTTACACCACTGAACCAAAGCCTGAAGTACAAAAGGTAACAAAAAATAAAGCTTCAGATGATTCAAAAGAAGAAACTCGTGAAGAAATGATAAAAAGAATCTATGTAGAACAGACAATGAGAGAATTTGATGCAAAAATGAAAGCAGAAAAAGAAGCCGAAAAATACAAAGCCTTGGCTAATAGTTTAGAAGAAAAAGTAAAACAATTAGAAGAGCAATTAGCAAAACAAGGTTTATCTCAACCTAATCCAAACTTTGTAGGAGTTAATCCACGTACCAGATAATATCATTTAAGAATTAAGATTGAATTCAACTTAATTCTTTTTTTTCTGTGTAAGCATATACTTAAGTGTGATACTATGAAAAAATATATAGAATACTTTTATGATGTAGAACTACAAAAAATAATTAATGTAGGAGATAATTACTTCTTTAACATTAATGGAATTAATTACTGTTTATACGAAGTAAAAGGGGAGATCAATAGAGTCAATATAGAAACTATATTGAGACTAACTTCATTTATGTACGAATTTCATAATGTGATTTTAACAAAAGATAATCAGATTTTCTGCGTTGTAGAGGGCAAAAAATATTCACTTTTGAAGATAAATTTAAAGTCAAATAGAATAATAAACTTAAATGATCTACTTAGATTTAAAAATTACACAATAAATATGTCTAAAAAAGCATATACACCAAATTGGATAGATTTATGGAGTAGAAAGATTGATTATTTAGAATACTACATTAATAATAAAGATAATTTAAAAAGCGAAATAAAAGGTATATTATACTATTTTATAGGGCTAGGAGAAAATGCAATTAAGTATATAAAAGACAGTCTAAAAACAAGCGGATTTAATCAAAACAAAATAGTATTATCTCATTATAGAGTTGATTCTGATAGTACGTTATATAGCCTATATAACCCATTTAATTTAATGCTAGACTATTCAGTAAGAGATATCGCAGAATATATAAAATCAATGTTCTATAGTGATAAAATAGACTATATCGAGATAGAAAACTTAGTAAATAAAAATATATTATCAGAAATGGAATATAAATTATTATTTGGAAGACTATTATTTCCTACCTTCTTTTTTGATATGTTTGATAAATATGAAGACAATAAATTGGATAACAAAAAATTAATTTCTATATACAACAAGACAACAGAGTATGAAGTGTTTTTACACAATGTATATTTAATAATAAAAAAAAGAAACAACATTATAAGTGTTCCATGGTTAAATAAATAATTAATCTTCAATTTGAACAACGCTTTTAACCTCGGGTATTTCATTAATAAGCATTGCTTCAATTCCATCTTTTAAAGTAAAGTCAATCATCGCACAATGGCTACAAGCACCAAGCATCTTAATATATACAATTCCATCTTCATATTTAACAAATTCCAAATTACCACCATCCGCAATTAGATATGGTCTAATATCATCAATAATATTTTTAATTTTTTCTTCTGTTTTCAAAATAATCACCAAGAAAATTATACAATGAATTAATTCTATAGTAAAGAAATTTGCTAAAAATTAAATCGTTTGGTATAATACCTATGAAGGTGTATAAAATGAAATATGAAAATGGAAAAATTATAAAAGGATGTGTAACGGGAATTGAAAGCTATGGTATATTCATGAGTTTTGATGAATATTATAGTGGATTAATTCACATATCAGAAATTTCAAATAACTTTGTTAGAAATGTTAATGATTATGTTAATATTGGTGAAACAATAAGAGTAAAAATAATAGATACTGATCATGAAAATTGTCAATTAAAATTAAGTATAAAAGATATAAATTATCGTATAAATAATAAAAGAAGAACAAAAATTGTTGAAACAGGCACTGGATTTTATTGCTTAAAAGAGAATCTAGATAGGTGGATTGAAGAAAAAAAACAAGAAAAATAAAATAAATTAAAAAAATAAGTTGACAAAGCCCTTTGGAAATGTTATAGTTTTACTTGTCAATGCGATGTTAATGGGCGATTAGCTCAGTTGGTTAGAGCACTTGCCTTACAAGCAAGGGGTCATA
>ERZ779643.311-NODE-311-length-43871-cov-3.623722_pt1 | contig 43871 bp, 38 predicted proteins | sample MGYA00511564_ERZ779643 | MGnify/ENA primary metagenome ERZ779643 (study PRJEB29588, sample SAMEA2147114) | human gut metagenome | biome: human gut; feature: human-associated habitat; material: faeces | place: Denmark | collected 2008/2010 ...
AGTTGGTAGCGCACTACGTTCGGGACGTAGGGGTCGGGCGTTCGAGTCGCCTCATCCCGACCCAAGGCGACAAAGGAGCATTTTCCTTTGCCGCTTTTTCTTTTTCGATGATGTAACCAGTTGATATTGTGCGGAATATACGGAACACCTCATTCTCATTTTCTGTTCGATAACTGCCCAAATGCTTGTCGTACAAAATGCCGTCAGGATATACGAGATTTTGCAGCTTCTGACGTGTACGGAAGTCGCCATCTTTCCACAAAGTGCCTAATTTACAAGACATTGCGATTACGTCAGCAATATATTTCTTCTCGTTCGATAGGTCTCGCTCCGCTTCTTGGAGTGCCTTGTGTATCTGCGTCAGTTGCTCGTTCAAGTGGGCAGATGTGGCGTTGTAGATGTCCTTGTCTATCTCGCCCAAACCGTGACGAACTTTGAGGGCTACTTGTTTGCGTTCGAGTTCGCTCTTGTTCTTCAAAAGGAGCGTTCTTGTGTCACTGCGCTCTTGGTTGTACTCCCTAAACACCTTGTGTAACACCTTGGTTAAGATGGGAACAAACGGCTTGGGGATGCTGTACGTGTTCAGCAAGGCGCAATACTGCTGGTGTAGTCTCTCTGTGCTGTGATTGCTCTTGCAGCCCTTCTTGTTACACTTGTAGTAGTCCTTGCCTCTGCTCTTGACTGTGTAGCCAGTCAAGTAGCCTCCACAATCAGAACAGCGAACGTGTCGTTTCAGTGGGAATGGCTCGGTTTCCTCTTGGTGCTCGTAGCCAGCATGCGTGATACCTTGTATCTTGTTGAAAGTAGCCTCATCGATTAGCTTCTCTTGCTTACCTTCAACTATCTCATCCCCTAACAGATTGTGTGTAATCTTACCGCAGTAGAACGGATTGTGCAGTATCTTGTTGAGGTGCTTGCGGTCAATCCGCAAGCCCTCCAATGCCAAACGCTCGACTATCTCGATGTCACCCATACCCTCGTTTGCTTTCCACAAAAAGGCTTTCTTCAAGATGCGCCCATCGTCATTGACGGTCAAGACGTGAGTCTTACCAATCTTCTTATGGTCGTAGCCTAATGGTGCTTTGCCGTACCACTCGCCACGTTTCAAGCAAGCGGTCATACCAGTAACGGCTTTGTCACGTCTGAGGCTGTTCTCAAACTGATTGAACAGAAACAAGATGTTCTCCATAAATTCGCCAGCAATGCTGTCGGTGTCTATTGGTTGGGTGGCACTGATAACATATACCCCCTTGGATTTGAGATAGGCTTTGGTCATTATCGCCTCGTTTCCTGCTCGACTGAAACGGTCAAATGAGTAAACGAGAATAATGTTGATGTCTCTATCCTTAGCAACCTCAGCTATCATCTGACGATATAGCTGCCCCTCAGTCTTTGCACTCTCGTGTGTACCTCCATAATGTTTCTTGACGGTGATGCCGTGTTTGGCTGCGTACTCTCTGCAAATGCGTTCTTGCGTTTCAAGGCTGCAATTATTCTCTTCTTGTCGCTCCGTTGAGACCCTCGTCCAAAGGGCTGCGACCTTGTTCTCCAACTCGGAAAACTTCGTGACTTTTGGTTGTTTAATTTTCTTTGCCATAACATCCAACGTTGATTTTGTATATTATTTTTCCTAATTGATAGAAGTATTCTAACACTTCTTTCTGCTTCATCTCTTCTGTAATTCCTATTGTTTTTAGTTGTTCTTCATATTCTTTCAACTCAGCGTTTGAAAACATATTTTACTTGATTTGCAATGTGTCTAACGACACTTATTTTACAGCCACACCTCTGGCTCGGTGGGCTTTCACCACCTCTTTTTTAAGTAACTTGGCCAAGTGTTCGAACATTGCATAGATATAAAAAATATTTCAAAATTCCAAATTTTCTTAAATATTTTTTTTAGATGAGGCTCTGACACTTGCGTATGGTGTTGACGCTCGTATGCGTGATTTTACTAATGTTACGGAGGCTGATACCCTTACGCAAAAGACGTATTTCCTCGGCATACTGCTCACGCATTGCCTCGTCTGACTTCTTGTAGCCTTCCTTGCGTCCAACCTTGCCGCCATTGGCTCGGAAGTTCTTGTAACCACTCTCGACACGTTCACGGATGGTCTTACGCTCCATCCTTGCGACCTCTGCAAGTATGGTGATGAGGAACTGAGACATTGGGTTCACCTCTCCGCTCTCGGTCAGTGTCTCGATGCCGTAGTTCTGAATGTAGAGGCTGATGCCTAACTTGTTGAACTGCTCGATAACTTCGAGAACTTGCAAGGTGTCTCTGCCAAGGCGTGAGAGTTCCGTCACCGCCACCTTATTAATATGATGGGCTTGCACGTACTCGACCATTCGGCTCAGTTCCTTACGTTCGGTGTTCTTCTTGGCTCCACTTACCTTCTCGCAGAAAACAGCCTCAACACTCCAACTATTACGCTGGGCGAGGGTGGTAAGTTCATTCACTTGACGCTCGTAGTATTGAACGTTGGTACTAACTCTGGCAAAGATGCAAATTCTATCCATATTTGATATATGCGTTAATTATTTCCTTTGCAAAGGTACAAAAAAGTTAAGAATTCTACAAATATTAATTGATTTATTTTCCTAATATACCTAAAAATATTTGCATTTTAAGACAATTCTTGCTATATTTGCCGAAAATTATTTGTATGAGTAAAATATTAGCAGACAATGTAAGGAGATTATGCAAGGAACAAGGCAAGCAGATGAAAGACCTTGCTGCGGATATGGGTATAGACCCAGCATCCCTTACGAGGGCATTGAATGGTAATGCTCGGCTTGATACGGTTCAAAAGATTGCTACCGCTTTGGGTGTGTCAATGAAAAGCCTATTCGAGCCGCTGGATGATGTCGAGGGGTACATAAGAATTGGTGAACAAGTGCATCAGTTCAATAGTAAAGAAGAGTTGTTGAGGCTATTAAGTGTATGAATATGGAGACTGCTTTGTTCAATGGTATTAAGGACTATATCATAGAAAGGCTTAATGAGGCAAACAGCAAAATTAGGATTGCTGTTGCTTGGTTTACAAACGATGAATTATATCAAGCTGTCCTTCGATTACTTGATAGAGGAATTCAAGTAGATTTGATAATCATAGACGACCACATCAATAGAAACGAATTTGGTCTTGACTTTAACGTGTTTATCTCTAAGGGAGGGCATTTATTTTTCTCTACACAAGCAAAAAACATGCACAACAAGTTTTGCATTATTGATAAAAATATAGTTATTACTGGGTCATATAACTGGACTTATTATGCGGAGAAAAGAAATTGGGAAAACATTGTTACAAGTAGTGAAGAATCAATAATCAATCAATATGCAAATGAATTTGATGACATAAAGGCACATTTATCTGAAGTAACAAGTTACTCCCAACTAAAATTAGAAGATGCCGACCCATTTACTTTACTCAATGAATATGATTACTTATACGAAGATTTGTGTTACAAAGGGGAAATAACAGGTACAGGATATTCTAATTACCTTTGTGCAGTAAAAAATAGTTTCGTTATAGAAAAGAATTCCAATGCCATTATTCCTCAAATCGCTCATGTTGTAGCGTCTTCCGTGCATAATGCCGTTACACAACATTCTTTGGGTATTCGTTGCATTATTAATGGTAAGGAAAATTGTACTTCATTTATGATTCCAAAGGGAACTGCAATCCCATGTGAAAAGAAAGGAGTATATTATACTTCGGCAGACAACCAAACTGGGTTACCTTGCGAAACTCTTTTGGGCGAAAATGATGATGCCAATCAAAACCGTCCAATCGGAAAGATAATGCTAAACGACATTCCACCTTTGCCAAAAGGTCAAGGAAAAATGGAAGTCACATTCAAAATAACATCAGACAAGGTATTACATGTTAAAGCAACAAACTTGCATACAAGAACATTTGTTGAAGCAAGTTACTATTTAAGTAATACTATTTAATCTTTTAAGTTAAGATGATACAAAAAGAATGTATCAATGTGGTCGATATTAAGATTACATTGATACATTTTTAATATGATACGCTTTGCCCAATATATCAAAAGGATATGTGATTTGTGACATATCTCGTGGGGGTGGTTGTTATATTCCTACTGGCGACCAAGAATGTGTAGCCAACTCACCTGTTTGCTCTTGTGCTTGAAGCGGATTATACTTTCAAGGTAGTGGAAGAACATACGTTCCAAAAGAGCCTCATCAAATAACACCAAGGGCGTGAACTCTATGCCGCTGTTATCAAAGTAAGACTTTACTTCTTCGTTGTTGAGGTGGACTTCTGTACGAAACAACTTAGTTGGGTTGTTGTAGAAGTCAAGTATGTAGAACTTCTCAGACGCATTGCGTATCTCGGCCAGTTTGTCGTAGGCAGTTAAACTTGTTCCTTTGGACTTGTCACGTAGGGCATTCTTTTGCTTCACATTCACGGTTAGATACTTGAACTTGTTGAGGCTGCCTGTCTGAGTGAAAATGATTTCTGGTCGGTCTGCATCTCTGTCAACAATGCGCCTACCGTTGAGTATAGTAGTCACGCTCTTGTCTCGTATGAGCGTTTTCAATGTCTTGCTCACGTTGAACGGTGTATCAAGGCACAGGTCTAATGATGTGATATTGTGTGCCTCAAAACCTAAACTTGTAGCGATGTAGTCGAGATAACCGAACGCCTCAGAATAGAGTACGGCATTGTTGAGGCTTATCCATACCTTCACTTGTTCATTGGTGTGTGTATTGCAGTCTTTGTCACCGTGGCACAGGTTGAACTTCACTTGTCCGTAGTCGATGATTTCGTTACCATCAAACAGACGAATGATGTAGATATTATCGAAATATCGCCCCTCAGTGCGATATAGCGTGAACTCTGGCATTTCGTAGAACTCCCCATAATCAAGTTCACATAGTTGCTCGTAGTGATATGGTTGCACTACTGCGTAGCACATAGTCAATGCGTCAATTTGGATTCTTCGTCTGCATACTCGTTTCATCGTTTAGGTTATTACTCTCGTTATTGTCACTTGGGCGATATGGTATAGTAGCCCAATACTGACGCATTGCGTCACTGATAGCTTGTTTGTGGGTCTCGCTGTGCGAACGACCCTTCAAACTCTGTGAGATACGCATCTTGGTATCGTCACGTAAATCTCTGTATTGTCTTTTCATTGTCTTAGTTCTTATATTATAAATATTACGTTAGTTAGAAAAAGTTGGTATAGTAGCGATAAAAATATTTAGTAGGCTGGCAGAATTAATTGAAAGAACGGTTCTATCCCTACTATTAAGTAGGAATGAAAAAGAGCGAAGAGGATACATAGACCCTACCCCCATAGGCAGAGGGCTTTCCCCTACTTATGGCGATTTCGGTTTTACTATGCGTGTATTGTTGCAAGCATAAAGTTCACGATTTTGTCGAAGTCCTCGATGAACTTTATGTTCGATATTTCGTCAGCGATGCCGACAAGAGCGGAAGACAATACACGATGTCTTCCGTTCTTTTTTTGTATATGACAAAGACTTTGGCGCGGTAAGACGGCATTGACGTCAGCACTCAGAACGTGTCAGAACTCCACGTAAGGACGCAGCCTCTCGATGTCGCGCTGTGAGAAATCCTTCAGCAGACGGAGGTCGTCTATGCTGTGGAGCGGTCCTTTCAGGCGGCGGTAGTCTATGATGCGGCGCGCCTGATAGAAGTTGATGTAAGGATGGTGTTTCAGTTCGTTGAGCGTGAGCCGGTTCAGGTTGAGTTTTCTCACCGCCCCTCCCGTCACCCTGAAATAGGACAGCGCAGCCTCGGGGATGCCTTCTATCTCAGACAGCTGAGCCACCGACACATATCCGCCCAGGTCATTGCGGTATCTCACGATGCGGGAGGCATAGTAGCGTCCTATGCCCGGCACTTTCCTCAAAGACGCGGTGTCGGCGTCGTCGAGCGTCACATACTGCCCCGGCTGGAGCTTCACGGGATAGCGCAGAGTGTCGCGCCCGCTTCTTACAGCGTCTGTCCTGCCATACACCTCAGCCGCCGGCTTGTATTCATCGGATATGTGTATGTAAGGCAAAAGTTCTTTATACTGCTTCACCGTGAGCCCGTAGAGTCGCGCGAAATCAGACGGCTGGCGGTATATTCCGCCTTTGGCACGGTATCTGTAGATGCTCCGCACCTGCCACGGCTGTAGTCCAAGACTCAGCAGCAGGGTGCTGTCGGCGGTGTTGGGGTCGAATGCGGACAGCTTGCGACGCCCGGTCTCCACATTATAGATATATTGTCCGCCACGGCGCACGGCGGCTTTGCGTATGGAGCTGTCGGCGGTCAGGCTGTCAGTACGGGCAAGCTGAGAGGACATGCCGCCCTTGTCCATGATGCCCACAACAACCGCTGACAGCACGACGACCGCCAGAAGGAATATCATCGCCCTGCGGTCGCTCTTGGGAAAATAAAAGAACTCTTTTATCATATGTATATTGTCATGCCGCACACAGAGCGCGGCTTTACGTCAGATGACACCGAACTGATGAAGGAATATCAGCAGGATGCACAACGGACACACGAAGCGCACGCAGAAAAGATATGTCCCGAAGAGCGCGCCGCGCAGTGTTCCGTGGTTGGTGAACTGGTCTTTCACAATCGTCTTGGGCACATACCATCCGAGGAAAAGACAGGTGAGCAATCCTCCTAAAGGCAGGAGTATCTGTCCGGTGAGGAAATCGAGCGAGTCGAAAAGCGGTTTTCCGAATATGGAAACCTGCAGGTCGGTGTGTCCGAGCGACAGCGAGCAGAACGCGCCGATGACACAGGTGATTACCGTAACGAGCGTTGCCCCGCGCCTGCGCGATATGTTGAACTCCTCAAGAAAGAACGCCGTGCACACCTCGTGGAGCGATATGAGCGAGGTGAGAGCCGCGAGCGATAGCAGCACATAGAACAGGACGGACACCACGTAGCCCAGGAACGGCACATGACCGAAGGCGAGCTGGAACACGTTGGGCAGCGTCATGAAGATGAGAGAGGGTCCGCTGTCGGGCGCGATGCCCACGGAGAACGCCGAGGGGAATATCATCAGTCCGGCAAGAACAGCCACCATGGTGTCTACAAGGGATATGTTCACCGCCGTACTCAGCAGCTTTGTGCGACGGCTGAAGTATGAGGCGTATGTGCAAAGGCATCCCATGCCGATGCTGAGTGAATAGAACGCCTGCCCGAGTGCGCCGAGAAACACTCTGCTGTCCACCTTGGAGAAGTCGGGCTTGAGCAGGAACTCCACCCCGGCTCCGGCTCCGGGAAGATTGCACGAGGCGACAACTATGACGAGCAACAGCACGAAAAGCGTGGGCATGAACATCTTGGAGGCTTTCTCTATGCCGCCGCGCACACCGCGTATCACAACAAGATGGGTTATCACCAGTATGGCGACAGTCCACAGCACGGGCTTTACGGGCGATGAGGAGAATCCGGCGAAGTAATCGGCTACGTATTTCGGGTCGCCCCGAAGCTCACCGGCGGCAGAGGCGAAGATGTATTGCAGGCACCAGCCGGAGACCACGGCGTAGTATCCTGTTATCATAAAACCGGTGACAACTCCCATGAATCCGATGTATTTCCATGCCGTCCCGTTAGACAGTCTCGTATAGGCGCGCGCGGTGTTCGACGCTCCCTCGCGCCCGATGACAAACTCGCTGACCATGCAGGGAATGCCGAGCAGCAGCACACAGCCGATATATACGAGGATGAAAGCGGCTCCGCCGTTGTTGCCGGTCATATAAGGGAACCGCCAGATGTTTCCGAGTCCCACCGCAGAACCGGCTGTGGCAAGTATCAGTCCGAATCTGCTTCCGAATTTAGCTCTATCGTTTGACATAATAAAATAAAAATAACTGAATCACTGCAAAAGTATAAAAAAATATCTACTTTTGCATTAAAAAAGAAAGCAAATGGCAAGATTACTGCATCATCTGACATCAAACTACCCGATTTCCTGTCTGTATATGGCATTCATATGGGTTCTGTGCTTCATGGATGTGCCTCATACGCCGCTGGACAACATCACCCTTATCGACAAATGGACGCACATACTGATGTATGCCGGCACGTGTGCGACGATATGGTATGAATATTTGCGCATGCATGACAGCATAGTCCGGGCGCGCGTCTTTCTGCTTGCGTGGCTCGCTCCGCTGGTCATGAGCGGACTGATAGAGATTCTTCAGGAGTACTGCACAGGAGGAAGACGCAGCGGAGACTGGCTCGATTTCGCGGCAAACGCCATAGGCGTGACGCTCGGCAACGTCATCGGTATTCTTCTGGCAGCGTATCACGCCAGGAAGAGAAGGGGTTGACCAGAAGACAAGAATTGTAAAAGCGTCTGTCGCCAGTCACCTCCATGCCGATGAAATCCGGCTTTTCGAACTGCTCGTCCGCGCTCCCCAGCTCCACCTCAGCCATCACAAGGCCTTCGTTCTCACCGTAGAACTCGTCCACCTCAAAGGTGTGCCGGCCGCTCTTGACGAGATAACGGCACTTGTCTATCGTGCCTCCGCGACACAGACTGAGCAGATGGAGGGCGTCGTCGGGCGTAATCTCTGTCTCGAACTCATAGCGCGTGAGCCCTCCGTCAAGCGAATGGCTCTTGATGGTGAGATAAGCCTTGTCGTCGCGCAGACGCACTCTCACCGTGGCGTCGGCGCAGTCCATGTAGCCCTGCCTTATCCTGCTGCATGAGAAGGCGGCGCGTTTGAACGCCCCGCCCTTCCTTACAAGGAACTTCCTTTCTATCTCCAGACCGCTCATTGTGCCACAACTATCCACACGGTATACATCACGGCGAGCAGTATGAGAATCCAGAATATGACCTCAACCACCCTCTTCGCCTGTTTCTCCTGTTGTACTTCGCGGCGCGCGCGGTTCAGTTTGCTTTTTTGACTCATAGTTGTAATATTTTAGGTTATATATGTCTGTGGTTGCCGGCAGGGCTCTCCTGCCGGTCCGTTCATTGTTCGTCGTTTACCGGGAACTCCATGAGATAAGCCTTGATGAAGCCGTCTATCTTGCCGTCCATCACTCCGTCAACGTCAGTTGTCTGATAGTTTGTGCGGTGGTCTTTCACACGCCGGTCGTCGAAGACATAGGAGCGGATCTGCGAACCCCACTCGATCTTCTTCTTCGAAGCCTCCAGCGCCTGCTGCGTCGCCATACGCTTGTCCAGCTCGCGCTGGTAGAGTTTCGAGCGGAGGATGCGCATGGCGTTCTCGCGGTTCATCAGCTGCGAGCGCGTCTCCATGTTCTCGATCAGGTACTCGATCGCCTCGCCCGTGTCGGGGTCTTTGTATTGGTAGCGCAAGCGCACGCCGGTCTCCACCTTGTTGACGTTCTGTCCGCCGGCACCTCCGGAACGGAACAAGTCCCATGACACACGGGACGGATCCACATACACTTCGATGGAATCGTCCACCAAAGGCGTCACGAACACCGATGCAAACGAAGTCATACGCTTGCCCTGCGCATTGTAAGGCGACACACGCACCAAACGATGCACGCCATTCTCCGATTTCAGGTAGCCGTAGGCAAACTCGCCCTCGATTTGCATGGTCACCGTCTTGATACCGGCCTCATCGCCGTCCTGATAATTGCTGACGGTGCATTTATAACCATGGGATTCAGCCCAACGCATATACATGCGCATCAGCATCGACGCCCAATCCTGACTTTCCGTACCTCCGGCACCGGAATTAATTTTCAGCACCGCATCCATCGGGTCTTCCTCCTGCCGCAACATATTGCGCAACTCAAGGTCTTCAAGGGCATCCACCGTACGGCCGTACAATCCGTCCACCTCTTCTTCGGTAACCATCTCTTCCTTGTAGAAATCAAAAGCAAGTTCCAATTCATCGCAAAGCGTCTTGACCTCCTTATAACCGTCAATCCACTTCTGCAATCCCTTTACTTTTTTCATCTGCTCTTCCGCAGCCTTGGCATCGTCCCAAAATCCCGGTGCCTGTGTGCGGAGTTGCTCTTCCTCCACCTGGATTTTCTTGTTTTCAATATCCAGATAGCGGTAAAGCGCCTCAGTACGCGTTTTTACATCTTTCAGTTGCTCAATGGTTATCATAAACTAAAAACTTTGGTACAAAGATAATGAAACTCGCTCACATACGGATGGATTTCGCTGGAATAATGCAAACTGTTGGAAATAAAGGGAGATAAGCAGGTTTGCTCTATATTCGTCCACTGAGGGGTTTTGACCTGTTCGGAAGGAGTTAAGAGAATAAATTGCTACTTATCCGTTGCCGATTTGAAGTTGCAAAAGGTGCAGAAAAAGACCTTTTTCTCTCCTTGTTTATTATCCCTGTCATCATCGTAAAGAACGCTGTTCCACTCATATTTTGCCTTTGCAAAGGTAACATTTTTTTCGTCAACGGGAAAAATATACGTTCTGCAAGTGCTGTATGGGGCTTCTTTCCATATTCCGCCATATTCGTCATGCTGTTCATTTGCCCGATATCCGGTAATTTTGTAAACGAATTAAAGGGTTATGAATCAAGTGAATGTAAAGGTGTCGTTCTACCTCAAAAAGAGCGAGGCGGATGCCGACGGGATGTGTCCCGTAATGGCAAGGTTGAATGTCGGCAAGTATTCCGAGGCGGCTTTCAGCGTGAAGCTCCGTGTGCCGCAGTCGATGTGGAACTCGGGACGTGCTTCGGGCAAAAGCGTGAAGGCGAAGGAAATCAACAACCGCCTGGACGAGATACGCGCAATGGCGTTGAGTGTCTATGCGGAACTGTCGGCTGTCCGGGACGGTGTGACAGCCGGGGATGTCAAAAGTCTGCTGCTGGGCATGGCGGGAGAACAGGCGACACTGCTGGGCTATTTCCGCACGTTTATCGAAAACTTTGCAAAACGGGTGGGCGTAAACCGGACCGAAGGCAGTTTGAGAAGCTATCGCAACGCTTACAAACATGTGGAGAGGTTCCTGCTGGAAAAGTACAACTTGTCGGACATCCCGTTTTCGGCATTGAACCGTTCTTTCATAGACGATTATGACTTGCATCTGCGGACGGATTGCCACCTCGCGCCGGGGACAATCATCAACCTGACCGTGCAACTGAAAATCATCGTCGGTGAGGCCATCGCGGACGGTATCATCACCGTTTACCCGTTTGCCGGCTATGAACCCGTGCGTCCGAAACAGAAAAAGAGGTATCTCACAGCCGAAGAGCTGCAACGGATCATGACCACGCCCCTCCATAAGCCCCATCTCTATCTCACACGGGATATGTTCCTTTTTTCCTGCTATACCGGCATCCCGTACAGTGACATGAAAAATCTCTCGAAAGAACATCTGTTACTTGCAGATGACGGTACATGGTGGATCAGAAGTTCTCGCAAGAAGACCGGGATTGAGTTTGAAATTCCCCTGCTGGATTTGCCATTGCGCATCATAGAGAAATACAGGGACACGGCACCGGACGGCAGGCTGTTTCCGATGTATTGCAACAGCATGATGAATCTCTATCTGAAAGACATCGCCCGACTTTGCCAAATAGACTGTCCGCTGGTATTCCATGCCGGGAGGCACACTTACGCGACGGAAATCACGCTCGGGCATGGAGTACCTCTTGAAACGGTCAGCAAGATGCTGGGACACAGCCAGATTGAGACGACCCGGATTTACGCCAAAGTTACTGACGACAAGATAAATGCCGACACACGGATACTGGACGAGAAAATCGCTGAACGCTTCTCCGTAGTCATTTAATAAATAATTTAAAATCAATGATATGAAAAAGAAAACAGAAAATACAGAAAGCAACATCAGGCATCGCAGCACGTTCGCGATACTGTTTTATATCAACCGCACCAAAATACGTAAGGACGGGACTTGCCAGTTGTTATGCAAAGTGAGTATCGATGCCGAATGTGAGCAAATAAGCACGAAAGTGTCCGTCAATCCTTCCATCTGGAATCCGGAAAAGGGATGCGCCGGCGGACGCAGCGAGAATGCCGTTATCGTCAATCGTGCCATAAAGGAATTGACAAAAGAAATCACCGGGCATTACGACAAATTAAAAAAGAGTTTGGGATTTATCACGGCGGAGCTGGTAAAGAATGCCGTAATGGGCATCGGCCAGAAACCGCTCACCCTGCTGGCGCTGTTCAGGGAGCATAACGAGGAGTTCAAGAAACGGATCGGGACGGATCGGATCAAGGAGACCCACGCCTCTTACCTGAGGTCGTACAAGCATCTGGCCGCTTTTGTAAAGGATAAAAAAGGTGTGGAAGATGTCACCTTGCGCAGTCTTGACAAGCCTTTTTACGATGACTTTGAACTTTTCCTTTGCAAGGATTGCGGCATGAAGCCCAAAACTGTCCATGAACATCTGTACCGGCTGAAAAAGATGACCAGACGTGCTGTCAGCCAAGGGACGCTTCGCCGTGACCCGTACTGTCGCCTCCACCCCGCGTTACCAAGACGGAAGAGCCGCCACATGAAGCTGGAAGACCTCAAAAAACTTATGGAAACTCCCGTGGAGAAACCGCAACTGCAATTCGTGAGGGACATGTTCATTTTCTCCACTTTCACGGGGCTGGCTTACGCGGACCTGAAAAGGTTGACTACGAGTGATATCACACGAGACGATGACGGTTCGTGGTGGATTCATATATGCCGGCAAAAGACAGATACGCCTTCTTCTGTCCGCCTGTTGGATATACCTTTGCGGATTATTGAGAAATACCGTAGCCAACGGCAGGGGGACAAGGTGTTCAATCTTTATGCCCGGGGATATTTTATCATGCTGACACGCGAACTGGATAAGGTGTACGGTTTCGATTTGACCTTCCACCTTGCCCGGCATAATTTCGGGACCCATGTCACGCTATCGCTCGGCGTTCCGATAGAAACGGTCAGCCGTATGATGGGACACATGTCGATTTCCACCACACAGCTTTACGCGCAGGTGACGGACAAGAAAGTAGATGAGGATATGAAAGTTTTGAAGGCAAACGGGTTCAACGCAACAGCCAAACTTTGTGAAGAAGACTTCACTGTCGGAAAGAACAGGAAAAGGATAGCACGCACTACATGAAAATAAGAAAACGGAGAAACGCATATTCCATCGACAAGCCGTTTCTCCGCTTTATCACATTTTATTATACCCACCTCATATCTTCCCTGCACCGTTTATAGGCATCTTCCAATATTTTTTGGATATCAGACTCCTTGTAGAGAGCCTTGCCTTGTACAAGGTAATAAGGGATCACGCCGAGAGTGCGGTATTCCTGCAATGTCCGCCTGCAGCCCCTCAGTATTTTGGAGAGCTCCTCATCCGTGAGGAAGCGTTCGCCATGAAATACGGATTTTGGAGCATCCTCCATTGCTGCGATTAACCGTTCCATATTTTCAAGTCCCTGAAACAGGACATCCACACGCGGGTCTTTCCGCTCTAAGAAATGATAGCTCATGATTTTCTTTTTAAGGGGTGATAATTCGATTCCAACAATTTTTTCACGTCGTCCGGCTTGAAGAAAATCTTGTGCTTGATACGCGAGAACGGCAGGATTCCCTTGTCACGGTACACCTGAAGAGTCTTTTTCGATATGCGCAATATCCCGCATACCTCCTGGTTGTCGATCCAGTTTTTCAAACCGGAGTCTTCCATCGGCCGGCATACTCCTGCCATCTTTTCCTCCAACTTACAGAAACGTGCCCGCAGTTCGTCAAACGTCTGTTTGTCTATACATACTATTTCCATAATCAATCGTTTTTGAGTTGCACATCCATCCGCTTTTTCAGTTTTGCAGGCAACACTTTCCCCTTCTGATTGAGGAAGGCTTCCACCTCGGAGGCCTTGTAATAGGTTCTCCCGTCAATCATATAATAGGTTACGTATCTTTTCTGGCGATAACGCGCCAGCGTGCGTTTGGTGACGCCGAGCAGCTGGCAAAGGTCGTAGTTGTCCAAAAGCGTGTCGCCTTCCAGACACTCCTTCAGCTTGTTCATCCGTTCCAGTGTACGGTCTATCCTGTCGAACCTCTCCATAATCTGATGAAGCATCACCTGGAAAGTTTCACGGTCTATCTGTATCATATTATAATCTGTTTTTTTAGTGTAAATAATTGATTGGTTACACCTTGTCGCGCAACAGGTTATATAATGATATAGGCCAACGGCGTACCAATGTCACCGGATTTCACGGAACGGCATAGGTATTCCATTGAGATACAACGGAATAAAAAACGTCAAGGTAAAATCGGAGTTAAATAAAATCTTGCAAGATGCAAGGCTTTTTCGCAAAATGCGAGTTACTTCTTGCGAGGTTTGCGATAGATTAAACGACAGATGCCGTTGGAAAAAGAGGCTGTTTTATGCAACTGCCATTGCCGGGCAGGGTAAATGTCCAGTATGGAAATTCCTTGACCGATGGAATACGGCAGCAGGTAAACAATCAGTTCATCGACAAGATTATAATGAAAGAGTCCCCGGAGCAGTTCCAATGATTCAAGGTCACGGATTTCGGCAAGGTAGGTGAAGGAATCGTCCCTGCGGTCTTTCTCACAAAGCAGGTCCAGAATGGAATGGGGCAATATAAAGGCGGAACAGCGTTCCCGCCAACGGGGAAAACCGTTTTTATGGTTTATCACCCATTGCATTGACACATTGTCGTTGTCCGGCAGAAAGCCGTCCAGTGTCATCGCCGTTACTGCCTGTATTCTCGCCATGCCCGCTGTCTAAAAAGAAAAAGCGTGGTTGCCACGCACTCAGACAGAGGCTCTGGTAAGCCTAAAGGAGAACACGTAACACCACGCTATGCCGGAGCATAGCATAAGCATGTTCCGCCAAGCAAGTCAACGAGTCCTTTCGTTATCGGCAGCCCCAATCCAAAACCGTCGGTATTCGTTTCGGACGCAAGCCGTTCAAACGGACGAAATATACGAGATAACATGATTTCATTCATGCCTATTCCGGTATCCTTTACCTCTAAGTATAAGTGTCCATCACCATAACGGGCATTGAAGCTGATTGTGCCGGATTCTGTAAACTTGACGGCATTAGTCAACAGGTTGTCTACGATCTGTGCGATGCGGTCCATATCACCGAGAAGTTTTACACCGGTATTATCGAATTGATGATCAAACAGGATGCCTTTGTTGTTTACTATATGGGAGAAACCGGAAACGGTACGCCCCAACAAGTCATCCAGGTTGAAAGGGACATCGTTCCGTGTTTCCTTGGCCTCGTTCAGGCGATATACATCCAACAGGTTGTTAAGCAGGTGAGTAATATGTCGACATACTATTTTTATATTGTTCAGATGGTTGTCCCTGCGTTTCTTATCGCGGGTATCCATTGCCAGCTCGGCGCTGCCACCTATGACGTTCAACGGGGCACGAATATCATGTGATATGGTCAGGATAATATTTTTACGCATTTCCAGCAATGAGATATTCTGCTTTATTGTATCTTCCAACCGCTTACGGTTTTTCTCCTTTTCCCGGATATCACGTTGGATAATCAAATAAGATATTATTAGAAGGATGATGGCACTTACAATCAACCCGGTCACGATTACTACCGAGCGTTCGTATGATTCCTTAACATGCGACTCCTTGCTCAGAAACGCCTTCTGTGACTGCTCGTCCAAATATTGAATCAATGCATATAGTTTACGGTTTAACTCCCTGTTTTGAATGCGCAGGCTGTCCGTATAATTATTTATCTGCTGCTGGCGCGAGATCAGCTGTTCATTCAAGGAATGAAGCGGGTTGGAAGGAAGTGGAACCTGTATGGTTTCCTTGGCTCCAAAGAATCCTGCAATGCCTTTCTTCTTACGGGTGACAGAGCGGACTCCTTTTGCCTGCTCAACAATGGCAGGCTCTTGTTCCTGCAACAGACTGTCCTGCCGTTGGAATGCCTGCATGGTATTGAACAGATGTTTTTCTTTATTTACCAATAAAAGACGGAGCGTGTCAATAGGTTCGGACGGAGTAAATTCTTTATAGTTTCCCTGTAGAGACAATAAAAGGCTATCAACTTTCTGCCGTCGCAACCGATACCTTTTGTAATCTTCCTCGTCCCATGTAATGGCAGATTCTCCCAAAGTGGCAAGGACTGTAATATGCCGGTGGGCCGCGTTTATGGTTTGATTTGCCTCACGAATCTCAATCATATCCTCTTCAATCTTATCAACTCTGTTTCGCTCATGGAACATGATAGCAGCCATACTTCCAATGACTGCTATCAATATAATGTAGCCTAAAAGTATTCTATGTTGAAGTAGTAATTTTATTTTAATGATTGCATTATTCTTATCTGTATTTATTTCACAATTAAAACTAACTCTATGCACGATTCGCATGTGAGTTTCTTATAATCATTTTGTATTAAAGAGAAGAACTTAAATAAATAATAAATACAACCCGTTGGCGGAATTGAATTAGCGTATATTTAACTCTGCCAATGGGTGTGCCATTTTTATAGTTAATATATTGCAAGATTGTAAGTACGCTAACCTTCCCGATAATCCGAGTAAACAATCTGTCAGTGCCTTTTGCGTAATTTCTCGTAATCATGAATTAGTCACAAAGTTGTGAAAATAGTGTCTCTATCCCTTTCCTGGCTTTTATGAAAGTCGGAAATGTCGCTTTCCGGTCTTTCTGGTTGGCTCTGTATGGCACTTCCAGCCTGATATGGGCTGTCTCAAACAAATCCAATTATACCTGTGTGCTTATATATCCTCTGCCACCAATTAATGTGCAATTACTGTAGTCAATCTTTACATCCTTTAGGTAATGAATATCATGTACGCTTACCTTGGTAAGGTCAAAGGAGTGGATGACTCCACTTAACCCACAGACTACATGCAGGTTATATCCGTAATAATACATTCCTTGCGATGCGCAGTAACCGATTGACGGTGCCTTTTCAAAATCCTTCTTTCCCATGCTGCAACGTTTGGAACGAGACGGACGGCATACTTCTATAGGCTTTGAATCAATGCAGAAACAGCCTTCACCTCCATCTATCTCATCAGCCATTCTATCACGCAGTTTATTACACAAGGATGAAGTGATTTTACGTCGGTCATTGTATTGCCTGCGGGATATAAGATTGGGTATTCTATTTCTACACTCCTGCAATTTTGCAAACAGTAATGACTCACTATCAATACCGATAGCTTCTGAGGCCATATTCAATGCTACAACTTCAAGGTCTGAGAATCCGGAAACAACTCCTCTTCTTGGTACATTTCCTGATTCATTGACTAAATTACCGGATACTGGCTTATATATGTCAAGAAATTTTGCGAATATTGTATATAGGCTGTACATACGATGATTGTAAATCAATAGTTTGGTCACTTCTAATTTGCTAAATATTAATAATACGTACAACTTTCTATACATTTTTTTACGTTTTAATTCTGTCAACGGGTTAGAAAAAATAGCATATTTTGGAGTAGCTGGTATGGGTTGGCAGTGTAGTGGTAACATTTATTTTCGCATAGTAAATTCATATATAATAAATACACAACCACACCTACGCATACTCCTCAATTAGCAATAGGTGTGGTTGAATTTCTGAAAGGATAAGTAATGTTTATCTACTTACGATTTCCACCACGTAAGGCTCATTACGTCCTTCCATCTGAATATTTATCTTCATTTTTCCTGCTTTGCGAGTTGATTGTACCACAATCAACGCTTTACCAAAATATGTGTCTAGTTCTTTAGTCCAGAATCTATCGTGTTTCAATCGACGCACATCACCATTATCAAGAGCGAGAAATTTCCCTTCTCCATCTACAGTAACAGTCAATTTACGGTCATCAGTTTGTACAAGGTTGCCATCTTCATCTTCAAGGTGAATAGCAATATGACAAATATCTTCTCCATCAGCCCTTAGAATGGTACGGTCGGGAATGATAACGGCTTTTGACGTCGCTTTTGTTGTTACAATAGAATAAGAAGCAACTTCTTTATCTCCATTATAACCCTTTGCTTCCAATTTGCCGGGATTGTATGGCAAATACCAAATAATGGTATTGTTGGTAAAGTCAGCGGTCTTTTGCCTACCCATCGATTTATCATTGTAAAAAAGTTCTACACTCTCACAGTTAGTTGTTGTTCGTAGTTCCATAATCTGCCCGATATAACTATCGGGAAAATTCCAATGCGAAGCCATTCTTAGCCATTGCCATAGGTCACGTCCCGGGTCTAAGTCTAACGATGCATCAATAACGGATAATCCTACTACCGGTTTGTCATTCCACATTGCACGATGATAAATAGCACGGGGTTTTTCGTTCATACATACATCGAACAGCCCATTAGGCCAACCTTTGCTGGGCCATACAGCTTCGCCAAGATAATCAACGCCAGACCAGATAAAGCCTCCGGCAATAAAATCATTTTCCGCTACAATATTCCAGGGGTTATAAGGAGTATAACTGCGGAAGTTCCCTTCTTCACCACTAAAATAGGGTAATTCTTCGGATACAAGACAAATGCGTTCCGAATATTCTTTCTTTTCTGAAAGCATACGAGCCTCAAGATAATTGTAACCAATCACTTCAGCTACTCCTGCAAATTCTGTTTTATGTTTATTTTGAACTGCCATTGTTGCAGGACGGGTAGGTTCTAATTTTTGTACAAATTCCTGCATCATTTTAGCACGAGGAACTGTGACTGACAAATCATCCCAGCAAGCTTCCGCCACTTCATTTCCATAACTCCACAGGATAATAGACGGGTGATTTCGATCCCGGATAATCATATTACCAAGATCTTTCTTCTACCATTCATCATAATGTTTCTCATAATAACCTGATCTCCATTTATCGAATGCTTCGTCAATTACAACAAACCCCATACGATCGCACATATCCAGAAATTCTGGTGTCGGCTGATTATGAGCACAGCGTATGGCATTACAACCATATTCTTTTAGGATTTTCAACCGCCGTTCATCTACCTTATCGGGGACAGCGACCCCCATACTACCGGCATCCTGATGTAAACACAGACCTTTTAATTTTATATGTTTACCATTTAGAAAAAAACCTTTGTCTTTATCGAACTTAATTGTACGGACACCAAAAGGTGTGGCATAAACATCGACTACTTTATTCCCGACTTTTACTGTTGTTTCCATCGTGTATAGAACAGGCGTCTCAATTGACCAAAGTTCAGGTTTCGAGAGAGAGAATGATTGCTCTATGTTTGTTGAATCGTTTCTGTTCAGTATAATTTTTCCCACCTTACTTTTTGCTATTTCCTTGCCTGATGTGTTCAAAACACGATGAGAAACACTCACATTTTGTTCTTTTACATCATCATTTTTTAAGGTAGTTACAATCTTTACATCAGCTTTTTCAATTGAAACGGAAGGAGTGGTAATATATGTTCCATAGGTGGACACATGTATCGGATTGACTACTTGTAACCACACATGGCGGTAGATACCCGAGCCGGTGTACCAACGGGCACTTTTTCCGGTACGGTCTACACGCACAGCAATAACGTTTTCTTCATAGAATTTCAGATATGGTGTTAAATCGTACTCAATGCTACTATATCCGTAAGGATGAAATCCAAGGTGATGTCCGTTTATATAAACATCGCTTTGATGCATAATACCATCAAATAGAATTGATACCTTTTTATCTTGATAAGATGTAGGAACTGTGAAACTCTTCCTATACCATCCTATACCTCCGGGGATGAAGGCAGATGCTCCACCTACTGATTTGTCGAACTTTAATTTTATACTCCAATCGTGAGGAACTTGTATATTTTCCCAATGAGTATCAATAAAGCTCTTTTGTGCATATTCTTTCTTGTCGTCCAGAATGAACTTCCAGTCGAAGTCGAATTTTTCTTTTAATCGGACTTTATCTTGCGCTGTTACATGATTCATACAAAGGAGCATTACCCCTAATATAATATATTTCATACTTAGCTTATTTATGGATGTTCCAATAATACAAATCAATAGACCTGCATCTCATCAATGTGACAATCGCTCAAGTAATAAGCTGCACGATTAATGCGCGTCACGTTACTATCCGATTCCACTCTGACCTCATTGTTTGTTCCACTTTTCAGGTTTACTTTCAATGTGGCATATTGGTAATTATTATACGAACCTGTGGGTTTCAATCGCACTATGGATTGCTCTCCATTTACTCTAATAATAAGCTTCGGCTCTTTATCACCACCATACGAATACCGGATACGAATGGTCCTCTCTCCGCCGGATTGACCATCAACATGATTGAATTGGACATATGCTCCTCTTACTGAAGGAAACTTGACGTAACCGTTACCTGCAAAACCTATTCCTTCATCTTCAGATAATATTTTCCCGGCAACACATGCATCAGCAAATTCGGCTTGATAAGTTTTAGCATCAATTTTTCCGGTATTATCACACACAAGACGAATGGTCGTTCCTTTTCCAATTTCTAAAACAATTGGTTGCCTATTTTCGGATGTGTTGAAATCCATCTTCCCCTCGACGTCCCATTGGTTTTCATCGTTGAACCGACCATAGGTAGCCTCAGTAATTTTAATTCCGGCCGGAATGGTGAATGCACCACCTTTGGTACTCATCAACAGAATTTCATTTTTACTACGGATGATACTAATACCTTGTGAAGTTGGATATGAAGGTGTAAATCCTATCCCTTCATTGCTTACTGATAAATCTGAATCGGTACCCTTCCAGTTGTGAACAAACAGTCCGTACCCGTTAGCATTGAGAGCAATGTCGGTTGGAGCACTTCTTAATATTTTATTTACTAAACGCACATCTTCTATATGAGCAGCATTTACTTTCACACCATTACCTTCTCGAATATATAGCCCCGAAGCATCGTAATAATTGAATGCATTGTTACCAGAAAGTGCCGCTAGGTGCATTTGTGCGGAATACGGACGTTCCGAGTTTGTTTCCATAATCATACGGTAGTTTTTACCATCATAGGGAACATTGCTTCGCATGCTGGTGATGAATGATTCGGACGACGGGAAATGATGACTATATGTGTCAATCCCTACAAAATCGATGTTTGTGCCTTCGGGTGTATTACGTAATCTTTCGTTTTCGAATACACGAGGATATATTTCCCAGAATACGCAGTTGGTACGTGTCCACACCACATAATCAGAGTTTTTAACTGCACTGGCAACATGACTCAAGTATGAATTAACCGTTTCATTACTATAAGGTTTGTGCATTCCTGTTACTTCATTCCCGATCTGTACCCCAATTAACGGATGTTTGGTACCGTTGTTTTTATCCCATTCGGCAATATGCGCCATAACCGCTCCCAGCACATATGTCTCCCTATCTCGCAGTCGATTATCTTCCAAATCCATGGAATAAGGTGTTTCACGAATAGTAAATTCACTTGCCGTTTCACTGAAACCTTCTACTTTTCGGTCAGACCAGTTAGGAGCACCATAGGAGGGTGCATAGAGTACATAGTCAGGAGTGCGTAGATGCACCGGTTCTGTTTTCGAACGACTCAACCACTGTACATGGCCTCCACTGTTTGTCCCAAACCAAAGCATTTCCATTTTCATATTATATTTATTCATCAGAGAGAGGTATTCGTCCAGAATGGTCCAATCGAATCGGTCTTTCTCCGGCTCAACTTCATACCAGTGTACCGGAATGGATACTGTGTTGAATCCGTCAGAAGCTAAAGCAGCAATCATTTCTTCACGTGCCTTTGCTGGCCATTTTTCGGAATGACGCATTAAATCCATTCTTACTTGTACATTTGTCATGTAGAAAGGTTTTCCATCTACACGAAGTACATATTTCTGAGAACCGTCCAGACTGGTATCTACATAAGAGATGACATGTTGGTTTTTTAACTGTTTCTTTTTACCTTTTTGAGCAAAAACCGATGGTCCTGCCATAACCATAATCAACATGACGAATAGCATGCGTTGGCTCCAAATGTTTTTCCTTTCTTTACTTTTCATTTTATATCAAATATATATGTTTCTGATATTACGAATTCAGTATATTCTTAAGTATAGCCACAAAATTGAGTTTCTGTGCAAAAGTAGTTGGATTGTACTATACCGACAGCCACATATTAAGCATTTAGGGGGAATAAATTCGTCGGGGTGTAGAATTTCCGTATATTTTTACCCTTTGCATAATATGAATCGCTATATGATGAATCTGTTACCTCTGATTTGCTATACACCTCATATATTTGCATGCATATAAAGTCTAATGGTAACAAATGGAATTACTATAAATTAAATTTAAAATTATCATGAAAAAAAAGTTATTGGTATATCACTTATACCTTGTAATCCTTTCTTGTATCTTATTTTCTTCTTGTAATACGCAAGAGGTTACCTTTAAGTCGGTGCAAGTGCAAGCTCCTTTTCCAATGGAGCCTATTAAGGAATGCATATTTCCTGAAAGAGACTTTTCGATTGTAGACTATGGTGCTGTCGAAGGAGGAAAACAAAAAAACACCGAAGCTATTGCTAAAGCAATTGATGCATGCAATAAAGCTGGAGGCGGGCGTGTTGTAATTCCGGCAGGGGAATGGCTTACGGGATCTATCCATTTCAAAAGTAATGTAAACCTTCATTTAGCGGAAAATGCAATTGTTCGTTTCACTGATGATCCGGCAGACTACTTACCCGCAGTGATGACGTCATGGGAAGGTATGGAATGTTATAACTATTCACCTCTCCTTTATGCATTTGAGTGTGAAAACATTGCTATAACCGGAAAAGGGTTATTAAAACCACACATGGGATTGTGGAAAGTATGGTTCAAACGCCCTCCGGCACATATGGAAGCATTGAAAGAACTCTATACAATGGCATCGACGGATGTGCCTGTTGAGCAACGTCAGATGGCTAAAGGTGAAAATAATCTTCGTCCACATCTCATTCAATTCAATCGTTGCAAAAATGTTTTACTTGACGGTTTCCATATCGAAGAAAGTCCATTTTGGACAATCCACATGTATCTGGTAGACGGTGGTATCGCTCGTAATCTGAATGTTAAAGCGATGGGGCACAATAATGATGGTATTGATTTGGAGATGACACGCAACTTCCTTATTGAAGACTGTGTATTTGAACAGGGGGACGATGCTGTTGTTATTAAATCGGGACGTAATCAAGATGCATGGAGATTGAACACACCAACGGAAAATATTGTAGTACGTAATTGTTTGGTTTTAGCCGGACAAACTTTATTGGGAGTCGGTAGTGAAATTTCGGGCGGCGTTCGTAATATTTACATGCACGATTGTGAGGCTCCTAACAATGTACACCGATTATTCTTCATTAAAACGAACCATCGTCGTGGTGCATTTGTCGAAAATGTATATATGGAGAAAATAAAAACCGGAGCTACATTACGTGTCATGGAAATAGACATGAACGTATTATACCAATGGAGGACATTGGTTCCTACCTATGAAGAACGTATCACACGTATTGAAAATATTCATATGATTGATATCGATTGTAAGTCGGCTAAGATGATTTACGATTTAAAAGGTGATCATAAATTACCGGTAAAAGATATAGAATTAAGGAATATCCATGTCGGTGTATTGGTAGATAGTCTGAAGCATGTAGAGAATGTGGAAAATATCGTAGCAGAAAATATTACTTTCGATGAACAGAATGCCGATGCGCTTAAAGAACTTGACAGATTTTTGAAGAATAAATAAATTAAACACGTTATAAATCAAATAGGAGGAGCGGTAAGCGTTCCTCCTATTTTTGTTCTCAGAGAGTTAGTACTTATTTGAATTGGAAATAATTCTTTGTGTTGTAATAACTAATATTTTCAATCACTTGAGCGATAAAAGGCAGTTCACTTGCCGGAAGCTCACCATTTTCTATATCATTGCCCAGAAGATTACAGAGTGTACGTCGGAAATATTCATGACGCGGATAAGAAAGGAAACCCCGAAAATCGATCAACATTCCGACAAAACGACTCAAAAGACCAAGTAATGATAGAGCATTCATTTGTTTTCCCATCCCATTTTTCTGATCGAGAAACCACCAGCCGGAACTGAATTGAATCTTACCAGGGGTTATTCCATCCTAAAAATTTCCAAGCATAGTAGCAATCACATCGTTGGCATACGGATTCAGATTATAGAGAATTGTTTTTGTTAGTTTGCATTGTTATTGAGATGATCAAGGAAGCGAGACAGCAACTTTGCGGTATTGAATTCGCCAATAGAATCAAAGCCTGTATCCAGGCCAAGTTTCTTAAACATGCGGGTGTTATTGTTACGTATTGCCCCATAATGAGATGTTGTACCCAGCCTTTTTCCCGATCCATTTCCCTAAAAATAGTCAACATTGCTAATTTGAATTTAAGGATTTCTTCTTCCATACACCTTATTGGAAATAGACTGAATTTCATCATCAGTATAGTCCTCAGCATAGAACTCTTCAATACCGTGATCAGAAAGCCGACAACCATTGTCGGCAAAAATCATATCGACAGCGAAGGCTACTATCATCGAAAGGACTGACATATATATCACTTACCTCCGATAAAGTTTCTACATAGGAACGAAAAGTTGCAGGGACTTCTACTGACATTGCTTTATCCGGACGCCAAATCGGAAACATTTTGATATCGAAACCTGATTCGCGGGTTTGCTTATGATACTCCAATGAGTCGATAGGGTCATCGGTAGTACATACAACTTCCACATTATACCGTCTCATCATGCCACGGGATGGTCAGGCTGGGCAAGTTTTTCGTTACATTCATCGTATATTTCACGAGCGGTTTTGAAATTTAGTATTTTGTTGATACCAAATGCTGTTTTAAGTTCCAGGTATGTCCAATGGTAGGGAGGATTTCGCATGGTGTAGCGAACAGTCTCCACCCATTTTTCAAATTTCTCCCAATCAGTAGTATCTTCACCAGTGCAGAATTTTTCATTGATACCATTAGTACGCACCGCTCTCCATTTATAATGGTCGCCTCCCAGCCAGATTTCAGTAATTGAACGAAATTTATAATCATCTGCAACCATTTGAGATATGAGATGGCAATGATAATCAATAATTGGCATTTTTGCTGCATGATTGTGATGCAATTCCTGCGCTACAGTAGTATTAAGCAGGAAATTTTCATCCATAAAAGTCTCCATATTATGTCTTATTTATATTGTTACTTATTAGAAATAAAAATGTTACCTATAGTGTTACTCCGGTTTTGAAGATGGCTATTTCTCTGTAATTATTTAGTTCGTTATTAACCAATTTTCCGCTTACAACATCAATCAAAAATGAGATAAATTCTTTGCTAAGAGAATGCATTGTTTTACTTTCGAGTAGCACTCCGGCATTAAAATCAATCCAATTAGGTTTACGACTAAACAAATCGCTATTCGTGGAGATTTTGACTGTCGGGACGAAAGTACCGAATGGTGTTCCCCGCCCGGTTGTAAAAAGCACGATATGGCAACCTGCAGCAGCAAGTGCAGTACTGGCTACAAGATCGTTTCCCGGAGCACTTAGGAGATTCAACCCTTTAGTAACCAAACGTTCACCATATTCTAATACATTCCGTACCGTTGAAGTTCCTGCTTTTTGTGTACAGCCCAGAGATTTCTCTTCCAGAGTGGAAATTCCACCAGCCTTATTGCCGGGAGAAGGATTCTCGTAAATAGCCTGTTTGTTTTCGATAAAATACGATTTGAAATTATTAATAAGGTGCACTGTTCTTTCAAAAACGGCTTCGGACTCGCAACGGTTCATCAAAATAGTTTCTGCTCCGAACATCTCCGGCACTTCGGTAAGTACGGCTGTCCCTCCTTGAGCTACTAAATAGTCGGAAAAGACACCCAATAATGGATTAGCGGTTATTCCTGAGAAACCATCAGAACCGCCGCATTTTAATCCGATTTTTAATTCACTCATAGGTATTTCAATTCGTTGGTCTGTTGAAGCAATGCAATAGAGTTCCCGTAAGATCTGCATTCCTGTTTCAATTTCGTCATCAACATATTGGGTTTCCATAAAGCGAATACGTTGGGCATCATAGTCACCAAGCATTTCTCGAAATTCACTGATTTGATTATTTTCACAACCAAGACCGACAATTAATACCGCTCCGACGTTCGGATGCAATACCATATCACGGAGTATTTTGCGAGTATTCTCATGGTCTCTGCCTAATTGAGAGCAACCGTAATTATGCGGAAATGAAACAATCGCGTCCACACCTTTGCCTCGTGTCTCTTTTTGAAGTTCGGATGCCAATTGTCCCACAATCCCGTTTACACATCCTACGGTAGGAATAATCCATATTTCATTCCTTATACCAACATCTCCGTTCTTTCTGCGATATCCCAGAAAAGAGAGACTTTCAAATGATAATGGTTTTGGCACGGTTTGAGGAGTATATGTATATTCCTGCAAGCCTTCCAGATTCGTCCGGATATTTTTCTCGTTAACCCATGAACCTTTACGGATAAACTCCCGTGCATGTCCGATCGGATAACCGTACTTAACAATACGCGTACCCGGCTGAAAATCCTGCAAAGCGACTTTATGTCCGGCAGGAATGTCTTCTTCAATCTCCAGACTGAACCCATCAAGCAATACTTGCTCTCCTTTCATCAGTTTATCCACAGCAACGATCACATTGTCCTCTGGATTGATATGAATATATTTCTGCATCACAAAATCTCCTTTACAACAGCAAGCATTCCTTTTTCATCAATATCACCCAGATAAGTCGAAACCATGTCGAGCAGTCCGGGAATCTTGTTAAGGTCTTCTCCCCAGATAGCCGTAGCGCCCAATACACCTTCGGCGACGTCCCGAATACTGCCTCTTGTCCAAAGATCATCCAATAGTTTCAATATCTCAGTGGCATCGTTAGGCTCTGATTTTTTTCCATCCGCACGTACATATTCCTCATAATAGGTAATAATGGCAGCCAATCCTAAAACAAGGCCTTTAGGCAGTTCTCCCTTCCGATCAAGATACGTTTTCAATCCGGGCAAATCACGCGTCTTATATTTGGGAAAAGAATTTAGCATGATCGAAACCACCGAATGATCCACAAATGGATTATTGAACCGTTCCAGGACATCATTAGCATAGGTTTCCAGTTCGTCTTTCGACAGGTCGAGTGTCTCCATCAATTCGTCAAACATAACCTTACGGATAAACTTACCGATGACTTCGTGCCGGCAGGCATCGCGTACAATATCAATGCAGGATAACCAAGAGACCGGCGAAAGGACTGTATGCGGTCCGTTCAGCAAGGTTACTTTTCTTTCATGATAAGGAGCTTCACTGGGAACGAAAAGCACATTCAAACCGGCTTTATCGGCAGGAAACTCTTCTGCCAATGAAGCGGGACCTTCAATTACCCACAAATGAAAGACCTCAGCCTGTACTATCAGATTGTCGTTATATTGCAGTTTTTCTTTAATGGCATCAATTTCTTTTTTTGGAAAACCTGGAACAATCCGGTCAACCAACGTGGAATATACCGGACATGCTTCATTTAACCAGTTTTCAAATTCATCGCCTAACTCCCATAAGTCGATATATTGAGAGATAGCTTCTTTCAGCCTGTGACCGTTATGGAATATCAATTCGCAGGGAAAGATGATAAGACCTTTGGCTTTATCGCCATTAAATGTTTTAAAGCGGTGATAGAGTAACTGAACCAGTTTTCCCGGATAAGAGGAAGCCGGCTTATCTTCTAAATTGCATGTAGGATCAAAGACAATGCCTGCCTCCGTAGTGTTGGAAATCACAAACCGCATTTCCGGTTGTTCAGCCAGTTTGAGGTATGCATCAAAATCCTGATAGGGATTCAATGCCCGGCTGATCACATCGATCATCGTCAGGCTGTTTACTTTTTCTCCTTTTTCCAGCCCCTGGAGATTTACATGATACAAACAGTCCTGTTTATTCAATAGGTCTACCATACCCCGTTCTATGGGTTGAACAACAACAACACTACTGTTAAAGTCTGTCAATCGGTTCATTTCTCCTATCATCCAGTCTGCAAAAGCACGTAGAAAGTTTCCTTCTCCGAATTGAATGATACGTTCGGGACGTATTATTCGTTTTACTGTTTTTTTACTTAATTCCTTCATATTCTATTTCTATATAAAAAATCCCGTTAAATAATTTATAAATAATAGCGCTTCCTCTCCAAAAGGAGAGGAAGCACCTACCTAATCAACCTTAAAAATGATATCCTGAAAATCTAACATTCATATTTATTTTTCTGCTGATTGATTTGCCTCTGTCGGCCAGTACGGATTCTGGTAGATGGGAGAATTGGCAACTGATTGCCCATCAGGCGAAGTTATCATAAATTGATCAATACGAATTGGATGTAAATAATGTGCCATTTTCCATGTAAAACCGTTATAGCCTCATACCCCAGCTCCTTTTCGTAATGGACGAAGATATTCGCTATCATCTTTTGATGATACATTTGCCTTAGACGAACCATCGGATATTAATGTTGAATTTCCGTCTTTATCAACATACCAATTTTCCATGGGTGTATTCCACAAATGTATTCCTTCAGGAATGTAGGACTTGGTGATTAACTGATCCATAGCTCTCCAACGACACAAATCCATATAACGTAATCCTTCAGATATGAATTCGCTACGTCTTTCACGACGGATGTTATACAATGTTGCATCCGTCAAAACTTTCCCTGCCGAATAAGCACCAAAGTCATTTTCTGCTTCTTTCATCATATCAGTAGCAGATATGGTTTTGTCGATGTTATCATCTACTAAGGCACGACAACGAAGTATTTGCCAGTATTCACGTGCATTTCCGTCAAGTGAACCCGTTTTTTCATATGAGGCTTCCATATAATTAAGTAAAGCTTCGGCTGCCCGATAGATAGGGAACGAAGAGTAATCTTTATTCTGTACAAGGTATTTGCTATCCCATTTTCCACCTTTTCTTAAAGCATATCCGGTAACATATAAGTATTGTCCCGAACTACTAATAATTTGAGGAACTGGTTCATCTTTCCAAGCGTTGGTCGGAATACTTATGGTCGTTTCAATGCAGTACAATTGTCCGGGTTCTTTTAAAAATAAAGACAAGCGTGAGTCTCTATTTTCACGCACATTCTTAATCTCCTTATCACCCATGTAATAGCCATCGCCATCAGCATAGGATCCATGAGTATAAACAGGAGTGCCATCTGCCATTAGGAAATTTTGAACATAACTTCGAGTTACTCCTATACCAAAATTCCCTTGATTAGTTGCCAGTCCTAAATCATGTCCATTAACCCCTTGAACATATTGTTTCCATAATAATACCTCTTTCACATCCGATAAATTATCCTTACTGAACATTTCGAAGTATGGATTAGGTGTTTTAAGTTCATCCTTCGTTTGTGGAATTTTGCCTGTATTGGAGGCCAAACTGTTTTTATATTTATCAGCAACTTCTTTTGAGGCTGACATGGCTTGTTCCAGAAACCATTCTATTTCTCCATCGATACTTCCGGTCGGGAATTGATAATTTGCATTGTAATCTTTGGTTTTTCCGGGCCAACCATCTCCGTTGGGAACAAAAGCAGTACCTTTGAAATATTTAAGCCAAGTTCCTTCAAACAAAGCAACACGTGATTTCATTAATAAAGCAACATCCCTATTAACACGAGTTTTGACCATATCTTTATCTTTCATAAGCTCTGCTGCCTTATCTAATTCAGAAAGAATAAATCTGGCTACTTCATTGCGAGGACTACGTTTACTTGCCTCTGTTAGTATTTCCATATCATCCTTCAGGGGTTCTGTGATAATAGGATAATCACCAAATTTTCTGTAACGGTTAAAATATTCTAATGCCCGCAGAAAATGCATTTCGCCTATATAGTGCTTTATATCTGCCAAATTGCCTTCGATCGTGTTTTGAGAGCCGTTTAAATCTTCTCCATACTTAGGCTGAACGTTTGCAAAGAAAAAATTAAGATGATAAAGATTCGAAAATGACCAATCTCCACTATTTTGGGGAACACGCCATTCGCCTTCAGAGAAATGAGATGGAGGTGTCTGCCCAATTTGATTGTCAGTACCATTATCATAACTATATACGCCGTATGAATTACTTGTACCTGAACTGGCAGGCAAAATACTTGGATACAATTTATCTGCGTAAGCTTGCAATTGAGATGCATTCTTAAAATAACCTTCGGGAGATAAGTTTGATAAAGGCTCCCTATCGAGGAAATCATTACAGGCAGTAAAACTACCTATTAACAACACCGTCAATAATATATGAATATACTTTTTCATTGTTTGACAATATTAAAGAGTTACACTTAAACCAAATGACCATGTTCTTGATAAGGGGTAGGTATTACCACCTGCTACACCGGTAGCGGTTTCCGGGTCAAAAATATCAGATAGAGAAGTAAATGTCAGCAAGTTTTCACCTGAAACATACACACGGCATTTGGATATACCAATTTTATGCATCCATGTCGATGGTAATGAATAGCCTATTTGAAGATTCTTTAGACGCATATATCCGGCATCTTGCATATAGCGGGTTTGCGTTTTTTGGTTTTTCGCACCATAAGTATTCCCATCAGAATTCGATGAAAAAATGGGGCGAGGATAATATGAATCCAAATTTGCAGGAATTTCGTGACCATCAAGTCCTATCGGATTGGCGCGAAAATAATCGTTATGCTGCTCCAATCCTAATGTGTGCCATTTACTGTATCCTCCACGAACTCCCCAGAAATAATTGGAACCTCCCGGCCAAAAATCCTTTTTCAATACACCTTGTAGAAAACAACGGAAGTCAAATCCTTTCCAATCGGCAGTCAAATCAATACCGTAAAAATAATGAAAATAAGAATCTCCGAGAATTTTCAAATCACCATGATCATCCCAAGTTCTTGAACCGCCACCAACTATACCATCACCGTTTATATCTTTATACATGATATCCCCTGCAGCCCATTGAGATCCAAGTTGGCTTTGGCCTTGCAATGGAGTTGAAGGAGCAACCCCGTGGTGTCTTTCGTAATTTCTATCTAACTGTTCTAAGTGAGCACGCATTTCTTCATCGGATCGAGCAATCCCTATGGTTTCGTAACCCCAGATAAGACCATCTTTTTTACCAGCCATATAACTATCGATTGAACCGGATTTGTTGCCAGGATAGCTGTCGATATAAGTAACCTGATCTGACAGAGATGCTGAAATTCCATAACCAAGCCCATTCTTTAGACGGTCTTTCCATGAAACAGAGACTTCCCACCCACGTGTTTGTAAGTCGCAGTTATTGACCTTCGGAGGATTAAGTCCTAAAGTAATAGGTAGTTGTGGAGCAGGTCCCACCATATCCTTAGTATAACGTGTAAAATAGTCGAACGCTCCGGTAAGGCGATTATTGAATAACCCATAATCAAGACCAAAATTATAAGAGCTTACAGATTCCCATGTAAGTTCTGTGCTGATTAATGAACCCACTTGTGCCGTATTAGGTTTTACTCCTTCTTGTAACCATGAACCAGCACCAGGAGAATAGGTCATCTTTCGATAAGTCGGATAATAATCAGTTGTATTTTGATTCCCTAATTTACCATAGGAAAAACGTAGTTTCAGATGATTAACTGTATTTGATAAAGATTCGAAAAACTTTTCTTGAGCAATATTCCAACCTAAAGAAAATGAAGGTGATATTTGCCAACGACTTTCCCTACGGAAACGCGATGAACCATCATAACGCATATTTACTTCTAACAGATAACGACCGTCATAATCGTAATTCAACCTACCATAGAATCCGGCTGTGGCCCAATCCTTACTGTCGCCCGTAACTACAGTTGCTTTTTCTTCGCCTGAGGCAGACATTCCTGTTGTCAGATTAAATTCAGGGTAATCACCTGAAATCACACCATATTTGGTAACATCGAAATAATGATAATCCCATTCTTCGGCTTGAAATCCACCCATAATTTTAAAATTATGTTTGTCTGCAAACGTTCGGGAGTATGTACTGTAAACATTCAAATTCCAGTAATTTTCCTTTTGATCGCTTTCTTTCAAATCGGTATTTTGTTGACCTGTCACGATTTTATTACCAGCAGGGTCATAATTATACCATTCGAGATTCAACGCTTTGGTGCTTATTTCATTAATACTGTAATTAAATTCGACGTTGGTAATCCAGTTTTTGATAGGCTCAATAATAAATGCTCCTTGATAATAGTTGCGGTCGCGTTGTACTTTACGATCTCCTCCTTCTACCAATCTGCGAGGATTATCATGATTGATATTACCATTTCTATCGTAAATAGGCATATTGGGCCAGTTGGAACGTCCTAAATCATTAAAATAACTATCTGTAAAATAAGTTGGTCTGGTCTCATCACGACGAGTGAAACGTTGGCTGTAGTTAAATCTCAGCCAATTGGTTATTTGAGCACTTATCTTAGCATTTATATTATAACGAGTCATTGCTTCTTTCCCAAAATTCAGCATACCACCTAGGTCAAGGAGATTCAAAGAAGCATAGTATGTTAATTTTTTATTTCCTCCTTGCAGGCTAAGATTATGTTCTTGAGAGAAAACCTGATCTTTAAACATTGCATCCCAAATGTCGGTATTAGCATATCCTTTTGTCCATCGATCCTCATATTTTGAACCGTCTGCAACAGGATCTAATCCATTATTTTCTCGAAGTCTGCCAGCCTGATAATCAAGCATTTTTTGTAATACCTCATCAGTGTAGTCTGGATTTACACCTTGATTTCTGGCCGCTTCATTCATCATATTGGCAAATGTATAAGAGTCCATTGCTTTAGGCATATTAATTGGGCTTGAAATCCGGAAACTATTATTATAGTTTATTGACATCTTACCCTCCGAACCTTTTTTTTGTAGTTACTAATATAACTCCGAACGGAGCACGTGAACCGTATATTGAGGAAGCGGCAGCATCTTTCAAGACAGATATATTTTCAATATCCTGTGGATTAATAGTATTAAGGTCGCCTTGCATTCCATTAACAAGGATTAGTGGAGAGCCACTCGATCCATCACCAATAGTACCTGTTCCGCGCACGGAAATATCCATGTTTTTTTCTAGCATTCCCGAGTTAGTTGAAATTTTTAATCCCGGAACTAATCCTTGCAATGCCTGGGTAGCCGATGTTACCGGACGCGATTCTATTTCTTTAGCTGTGGCTATACCCACTGCTCCAGTAAGATTTACTTTCTTTTGAGTACCAAACCCCACAACAACCACCTCGTCCAGTGTTTGTGTGTCTTCTTTCAACGTGAAATTAAGGATACTTCCTTTTACCGTCGATTCCTGGGTGATATACCCGATGTAGGATACTTGTAGTTTCGCATTGGATGAGGAAACCGACAAGGAATAGTTACCATTTATATCGGTAATAACTCCATTGGAGGTACCGACTTCAATTACATTGGCGCCAATAATCGGTTCGCCATTTCCGTCAATAACTGCTCCTGAAACAGGCCTATGCTGGGCCGTTATTTGAACAGTTACCAACAAACAGAGCATCAGGAAGGATATTTTCTTCCATAACCCACCTCCACCTGTTTTCACATTTCTGGGTGAAGCGTGATTGTTTTTCAATGTGTAATTCATGTTTCTCATGTTTTTAATTTAATTTATTTAGTGTAATTTTTAGTAATTGCACAGTGCAAAAATAAAGGTTCACATTCAGTAAGACCGCCTGTATTCCGTCAAAGACCGCCTGTTTGCTAAATCCATTTTTATAATAAAAGCCGATGATAATTTTATTGGAGTTTCAAAATAGAATCTCTTTTTGACGAATTTGTTATCCCCCTATTTCTGATAAATCTCCTAATTTTGGAGAATTATCAATATATATATATTATTTTTGTTGTTGAGGTGTAACAAAAAAAAGAGATTATGCAAAAAAGACTGTTTATCATTCTATTACTACTATTTCATTTAGGACAGGGATATGCTGTTCTTTCCCTCTCCATGAGCAATCTCAATATAACAAACGGCCTTTCGAACAACTATGTAAAAGATGTAGCACAAGACAGACAAGGATTTATATGGATTGCTACTGAAGCCGGATTAAATCGTTTTGATGGATGTCAATTCACACGCTATACAAGCACTAACTCGGAGTTGAAGACAGATGCTATAAATACATTATTATATGATGAACAAAATAATCTATTGTGGATTGGGACACGTTCGGATTTAACTGTACTTGATTGTTCTACTTACAAATTCACTCATTATGGCATGCAAGACAATATTCATCTTAATAACATAGTGAGTATGTCACTTGCCGGTGACACGGCCATTTGGATAGCTACTCATTACAATGGAATTCTGCATTGCAACAAAAAAACAATGAAATTCACAAGCTACACAAATGAAAGCATTCCGGAACTTAAAAATTCTAATTGGTGTATTTTTGATGACGGACATGGAAAGATTTACGTAGGACATTCATTGGATGGGTTGACAATTATAAACGCAAAGGATTTATCGGCTCTCCATTATAAGAATGAGCCTGACAATTCTTCCAGCCTGCCGGGTAATAGCGTATATTCCATTTGTGTTGACCACATGGGGAATACATGGGTTGGAACCAATCAGGGACTGGCACTTTTCCAACCGGAAAAAGGAGAGTTCCAATCATTTAAGCATGACGAAAAGAATCCGAATTCAATCATTGCCGACCATATCTATGATATCAAGCAAATGGATGATGCCACTGTCTGGATTGCCAGTGATATAGGGGGGATAAGCATACTTGATTTATACAATCTCAACCTGAGCAATACGGATAGCGTACGTTTCAACAATATTACGGCCACAAGTTCAGGCACAAATCTTTCTTCGGGAAATATTCGCAGTCTGCTGCAAGACTCTTTTGGCAACATCTGGATAGGGAATTACAGCAGTGGGCTGGATTTTATAAGCCATACAGAACCTCTCTTCAAAATACTTCCATATATTCGAACTGTAAACAACAAAATTAAAAACAAACAGGTATGGGGAGTCTATGCAGACAGTGAAGGAAAGGTATGGGTTGGAGGAGAGAATGAAGTCTGTATATTTGAAAATAATCAGTTGCTGCGCTCAATCAATATATCCCAATACCAGTCAAGACCTTATACTCAGGTTTTTACTCTTTGCGGCAATCGTCAGGGAATAATTCTGCTGGGAACATTTGACGACGGTCTATTGGAATTTGATTCAAATACAGGAAAGGTGCATCGTATTGATCTGGGTATAGAGCACGTAGATGTTTTTACCATCAAAGAAGCGACTGACGGCACAATGTGGATAGGAGTCGAATACGGACTTTATACTTACCGGAACGGCAAAATACACAGGGAAGAGAAGATTATCAGTCAATTGGTGAATCAATCTGTTTATGGCATAGCCCACGACCGCCAAGGAAAAGTATGGATCGGTACAAATAATTCCGGTGTGTCTATATTCAATTATAACCATGAACTGGTGCACAGGCTAAATGCCGAGAATGGCTTTTTCTCCAATGCAGTCAACAGTCTTTATATGGATTCCAAGGGAGGCATTTGGATAGCTACCCGAAATGGCATAGGATATGTAGAAGATACAAAAGACCCGGATCATTTTGAAATGTACGGAAAGGAGGAAGGACTTGAAGATTGTTTCGTGCGCTCTATTCTGGAAGATGAAGCCGGAAATATCTGGCTGAGCACTAATCAGGGTATTTCATTATGGAACAAAGAAGAAAAAACATTCAGTAACTATGACCATAACGATGGCATACCGGCTGGAAATTTCATAGAAGGCTCATCTTGTCTGTCTGCCGATGGCACTGCCTATTTCGGTTCATTAAACGGTGTATCCTATTTCAATCCGGCATTTGTCTTGAAAAAGCAATCCATAGCTCCAATTCAGCTTATAGAATGCAAAGAAATATCCGTAAGTAAAGATAATGTGAATATTGAAAACATTATTCCCATAACAGAAGAAGAAATAAACTTCAGCCATCATGAAAATTCTTTTTCCATATCCTTTGCAGTCCCCGATTATGCGCAGAGCAAACAAGTGGAATATGCCTATATATTGGAAGGCTTCTATAAAAATTGGGTTAAATCGAATGGAGAAAACACGGCTGTCTTTCGTAATATACCTCCCGGTAAATATACTTTCAGGGTAAAGGCTCGTCTGAAAAATCAAGTATGGGATGAAAGCCGTATGGTTTCACTCAATATACACATTCATCCTCCCTTCTGGTTCACTTGGTATGCGTGGTTCTTTTATATCTTGCTCGCATGCATAATTATAATTTTCTACATTCTGTCCTATCAGAGAAAATTAAAGCTCAAAAGCCTCCAAGAAATCGAAAAGCAACACAGTTTGAATGAGCAGAACCTCAACAATGAGCGTTTGCAGTTTTATACAAACATCACCCATGAGCTGCGTACACCTCTGACCCTTATCATAGGGCCGCTTGAAGACTTGGCCGACGACAAGAAAATCCCGGAAGTTTACAGGAGCAAGATCAACTCCATTCACGGTAGTGCGATGAGATTGCTAAATCTTATCAATCAGCTGCTGGAATTCCGTAAAACAGAAACCAATCACCGGCAGCTGATTGTCTGCAAAGGAAATTTAACGGGACTCGTGACTGAGATCGGCCTCCGCTATAAAGAGCTGAATTGCAACCCCGATGTAAAGATACAGATAAAAACAGGTGAGCTTCCGATTCAAATTTACTATGACCCGGAAATCATAACGACTATCCTAAACAACTTACTGTCCAATGCCATAAAATACACACATCACGGAGAAATTATAATATCACTTTCTTGCGGCAATGAAACAAGCGGCAACTATGCAATTATCTCTGTTTCCGATACGGGGTGCGGCATCGAACCGGATGAACTGCCCCATATCTTTGAACGATACTATCAAGGAAAAGGGAAGTATCAGGCATCCGGTACAGGAATAGGATTGGCATTGGTAAAATCATTGGCCACCCTCCATCAAGGGATGTTGGAAGTTAAGAGCGTTGTCGGTAAAGGTACCACCTTTACCTTCCGGATACTTGCCGATTATGACTATCCGGATGCTATGCACAAGGAGGTTGCGTCTACTTCCGAAGTCGTCGACATGGCTGAAGAAGACAGCGAGCAAGACAATCGTCTGCTGCTTCTCGTCATAGAGGACAATGAGGACATACGAAAATATATCGTTTCATCATTTAATACCGAATACAAAGTATTGGAAGGAAGCAATGGAAAAGAAGGACTCGAAATAGCCTTGTCAACCATCCCCAATATAATAGTCAGCGATATAATGATGCCGCAGATGGATGGAATCCAATTATGCCGTGCTATAAAGGAGGATATACGCACCAGCCATATACCCGTAATCTTGTTAACAGCTAAAGATTCGATGCAAGACAAGGAGGAAGGATATGAGAGTGGAGCAGACTCTTACCTGACCAAGCCATTCAGTGCAAAACTGCTGCGTACACGCATGCTGAATTTGCTCGAATCACGAGCACGTTTGGCAAAACGAATAACTGATTCGTCATTGACTGGTAGCGAAACAGAGTCTGCTATTTTTATAGAAGAACCCTTAAAGTTAAGTAATCTGGATGAGGCTTTTCTGAAAAAAACAACCGAAATTATCGAGGAAAATATCAATGATGAGAAACTGGATATTATTTTTCTTACACAACAGATAGGAATGAGTCACTCCACCATGTATCGGAAAATCAAAGCATTAACTGGCATTACCATAAATGAATATATTCGCAAAATACGTTTGAGAAGAAGTATGCAATTGCTTCAAACGGGTGATTACAATGTCTCAGAGGCGGCTTATATGAGTGGATTTAATACTATGAGCTATTTCCGTACATGTTTTAAGAATGAATATGGATACTCTCCTTCAGAAGTAACACGGGCAAAAAACAACAATAAATAATCTTAATAAATTTCTATCCATGAATCGATTATTCTTTTTATCTCTTTTGTTTTTTCTAGGAAATACTTCTGAGTTCTTTGCTCAAACAGAACCTTTGTGGGATAATACGACAAAGAATAAACCGAGTCAGGAATTGCAAGAAGTTGAAATAATCTCATCAACTGATTGCAAAATTCAGAAAGCTTTTGTATACAAAACGAAAAGTAAAATCCGCAAACCGTTAATAGTCAGTCTTCATACATGGAGTGGCGATTATACTCAAAAAGACCCACTGGTAAATGACGTAATGGCACGTGATTGGAATTATATCCATCCGGATTTTAGGGGAGCAAATAATAAACCGGAAGCGACATGTAGCACATTGGTACTGTCTGACATAGAAGATGCTATTGATTTTGCACTAAAACATACGAATGCGGATCCTCAAGAAGTCCATATAATTGGCGTTTCAGGAGGTGGACTTGCGACTTTATACGCATATATGAATATTCAATATCCTGTTAAATCGTTTTCTGCCTGGGTTCCTATATCTGATATAGATGCCTGGTATTGGGAATCCGTAGGCCGAAAACAAAAATATGCCGATGATATTGTAAAATCCGTATCGGTTGATACTGTTTACAATCGGGAAGAGGCATTGCGACGTTCCCCATTGTGGCAAAAATTCCCGAAAGAAAAGCGCGAAAACTCTCAGTTCTATATTTACACCGGTATACATGATGGATACATAGGTTCTGTTCCTATTACCCACTCAATCAATATGTATAATCGCTTAGTAGGAGATTTGAAATACAATACTTCTAATCTTGATGATATTATGAAGAAAGCAAATTCGGATTCTGATCTAATTTCCGAAAAAAAAGTGATTGATTTAGTAACCAAACGGATGAACCCTTTACACAAAGTAAACAGTGTAATCTTTAACAGACCTGTGCATTTGACCCGTCAGTACCAAAATATCCGGTTGACTGTATTTGAAGGAGGGCATGAACAAATACCACAAGCACTGGCATTGTTGCCTCATAGCTATATAGCATCAACGAAATATAATATCCTGACAATTGGTGATTCAAATGGTCAAAATAAAGGCGGTTGGGTAGACCAATTGAAGATGATGATGCCCAATGCTCGTATTGTCAATAATTCACGTTCCGGACGAACCATTGGCTTCGATAACCTTGGCAACAAAGAATTGAACGCATTGAGAAACATAGATGATTTCCTAAATGAAGCAAAACATAAAATCGGACAAGATAAATATGATTATGTGATTGTCTGTCTGGGAACCAACGATGCCAAAAATGAATTTTCAGAAAAGCAGGATGAAGTAATTGCTAATTTTGAAAAACTTCTTCAGAAAATCAAAACGCATCAATTTATCAAAAACTCTAATCCGAAGCTTATATTTATCACACCACCGCCTATGCGTTCTACTGACGTTGAATATAAATATCAGGGAGGAAACGAGCGTTTATCTTTGCTTGTTCCGGAATTGAAAAGGATTGCAAAACAAAAAAACTTCCAAGTAATAGATATTTATCATCCTCTACAGAAGATTTTTAATCACTATGCTCCTGATGGTGTACACATGGTTCCCTCCGGACAGAGAATCATTGCCGAAAAAGTTGTTGAAGAGATAAAATAATGAATTAAAAATCCTTGTAATGCTTTCTTTTTGATTGTTTTTTTCTTTTTGACGAATTTGTTATCCATATTCGACAGATATATTTAACTGCTTTAAATACTACGGTTGTAATTTTGTATCTGAAACTTTAAATTAATAGTTTAGGACATGAAATATACATTTTTAATCCCTGCTACATTCTTGTTGTTAATATTGTCGGCATTCACTACAGTTGACACCCAACCTATTACCATTTTTACCATTGGCGACTCGACAATGGCAGACTATAATACTCAAAATGGTTATCAGGGACGAGGATGGGCACAAATGTTACCCTGTTTCCTGACAGAAGCCAATGTAAAAATCGAAAATCATGCATCAAGCGGTCGAAGCACTTTAAGTTTTATCAATGAAGGGCGTTGGGATAAAGTCTTATCACGATTGAAAAAGGGAGACTATGTATTCATACAATTCGGGCATAACGATGAGAAAACAACTAAAGAACTGCATACAGTTCCCGGAGGCTCTTTTGATGAAAATTTACGAAAATTCATTCGGGAAACCCGTGCCAAAGGGGCTTATCCTGTATTATTTAATTCTATTGTACGTCGAAACTACCCGCCATCAGGTTATGTGGGCGAGCGCAAGGACCGCTATGAAACAGAGGGAGATATACTGGTTGATACACATGGTGAATACGTTGTTGCACCACGCAGGGTTGCGAAAGAAATGAATGTTCCATTTGTCGATATGACTCGTCTGACTCATGATTTAGTAACGCAATTAGGCCCGGAAGAATCGACAAAACTCTATATGTGGATACCCGCAGGTGTATATGACGCGCATCCCGACGGGAAAATAGATAATACCCACCTTAATATTTACGGTGGAAAGGTGGTTGCGGAAATAGCTGTACGAGAAGTGGTAAAGGTTGTTCCCGCATTGGTCCCTTTCGTCCGTTATCACGATCCGGATGTTTATGTCGCCGATTATAAAGACAATAAAACGTGTGCCGTCTGCTATACATTTGATGATGGGCTAAAAGAGCATTATACATTGGTTTTTCCTGAAATGGAAAAAGTAGGTTTCAAGGGTACTTTTTATGTGTGCGGAAAAATCATTGAAGAAAAGGAAGCACAACAAGGTAAGCCACGTATGACATGGAAACAGATGAAAGAAATGTCAGACAACGGACATGAAATCGGAAATCACAGTTGGTCCCATCCCAATTTAAAAAATCTGTCAACAGAAGAAGTACGTACTGAAATTGGGAAGAACGATAGTATCATATTAGCCAATATCGGAAAAAAGCCCCTTTCGTTTTGTTATCCGGGCAATTCTTTCAATGAAGAAATCATTTGTATGGCTTCAGAAGGAAGAGTAGGCACTCGCACTCGTCAGTTTGGAATAGGCGGAGAGAAATCCGGTTCAACAGTAGAATCGTTAGATAAATGGATAAAGGACTTACTTATTTCGGGTGAGTGGAGTATCGGGATGTTGCACGGTATGACTTATGGATACGATGCTTTTTCCGATTCAGAAATACTGTGGGAACATTTTCGCAGAGTAAAAAAACAGGAAGACAAAATATGGGTCGATACATTTGAGAAAGTGTCAGCCTATACAAAGGCTCGGAACAACGTACAACTGGATGTCGCAAAATACGAATCGAATATTCAAATTACTCCTCGATTAGCGCTTGACTCACGATTGTTTACCGAACCACTCACGATGGTAGTGAAGAAAAATAGTAACCATACGAAAATAATAGTACACCAAAATGGAAAAGAATTAAAAGTTAAAGAAAAAAACAACTATTTGATTTTCGATTTCAACCCGTTTGGTGATACAATAGACATTAAAATTCACTAATTAAATTATAAGCGACATGAAAGGTATTCATATTCTCGTATTTATACTTATTCTTAATTCTTTAATTCCGGTATTTGCCGGAGAACCGACACATTACGCGATACGATTATCGACGGCTCCGGGTTCAACAACGTCTCAATCAGTATCGTTGCTGTGGGGAGAAGGGGGTAAAACAGATGATGATCATCACTATTCAATCTATTGTAATGGAAAGCTTTTGGATACAACTGCAATGACTTATTATGATGTAAAAAATTTACATTCTGATTCTTCTTATCATTTCCAAGTGAAGTTGCAAAATAAAAAAAATAAAGTCATATATAATAGTAACTTACTATATGTCAGAACAAGCCTATCACCAAAATATTTCAATATTAAAGATTTCGGTGCAGTTGGAGATGGAAAATCACTTGACACAAAAGCTATTCAGCAGGCTATTGACGCCTGTAACAAACAAGGCATTGTTGTGGTTCCCAAAGGAGTATATCTCACGGGAGCACTTTTCTTTAAAAGTTATATGACTCTCTATATTGAAGAAGGTGCTATTCTAAAAGGCAGTTCTGACTTAGCGCATTACCCGATAGTAAGATCCCGTTTTGAAGGAATTGAGGGTAGTCAATATGCATCCCTGATAAACGGGGGAACTTTACTATCTGGTGGTATTCAAGAATTTTCTATTCGAGGAAAAGGAATTATAGATGCCAATGGAGAAAATCTAATTAACCAGCAGAAAAAAGAAGGATTAGGGTACCGGGGACGAATATTAAGCCTGATGAATGGAGAAAATATATGTCTGGAAGGAGTTACTTTTTTACAATCTCCGGCATGGGGAGTTCATTTTATTTACTGTATGGGCGTTACTATTAAAGACGTATATATCAACACTCGCTTTGATCCGGAAACAGGGCGTAAATATAAAATCCATAATGGCGATGGATTAACGATCGACTCTTCTAAAGATATCGTTGTTTATAATACGACAATCTCATCGCAAGATGATAATGTGTCCATTAAATCAGGAAGAGACAATGATGGAAGACGAGTCGCCAAATCGACAGATAATATAAAATTATTTGATTGTAAGTTTCTCGGGGGATTTGGTGTTGTAATCGGAAGTGAAATGGCCGGGAACGTAAGGAATGTTTTAGTAAATAATTGCTTTTACGAAAATACCGCTTGTGTATCACAGTTGAAAGCACCTTGGGGGAGAGGAGGTGTTATAGAAAATATAACATTTAAGAATATTGTACACACCGACTCTATTCATCACGATAATATGTGGTTTAGAGGGGCTATTTGTATTGACCAATATTACGGTATTGAAAATCCTGACTATACTGTTCGCAAGGAAGTAGACGAAAATATGCCGACTATACGCGACGCATGGTATGAAAACATAACTATTTCAAAAAAATATGGATTCGGTATGTACCTATGTGGTAGACCGGAGAATTATGTAAAAAATATATATTTCAGAAATGTAGAGATACATTCCGAAAATGGTATTTATGGACGGCACTTAGATGGTATCCATTTGAAACAGACAAAAATTATTCCGATCACAGGGGAAACTTTTGAATGGGTACAAACTCAGAATATACAGATTAATCAATAATTAAAATAGATCAGATAAGTATGAAAAGAAGCATTATTCCTTTAATAATTATCCTTTTGGGGCAAACTATATATGCACAGCAAAAGTTTAATCTGATATCGAACAACAAAGCAGGTGCTGTTTACTACCAAGGAAATGAAAAAGTCGTCAACACCGCTATCGATATGTTGATAAGTGACTCGAAACTAATCTGCGATCAACCATTCTCGTTAAATAATGAACTGAATAACAACACAATAGTTGTCGGCATTCCCGATCAGGAACCTGATATTAAAGAATTGGTAGACCGTTTTAAGCTTGAAATCGCTGATCTGGCAGGAAAATGGGATGCTTATAAAATACAAGCGGTTGAATCTAATGGAGATAATTATTTGTTCATTTTAGGGAGTAATCCTCGTGGAGTAGCCTATGGGATACTCGAACTATCTCGTCAAATGGGAATTTCGCCTTGGGTGTGGTGGGCAGATGTCGTTCCTGACAAGAAAGAGAATGTTACAATCATGACTGATGAAAAGGTGCCTTCTGTAACATAACATTTGATTTTTGTCAGTCCGGCTTTCGGGGCCGGAGTTCCCGTAACTACAGGCTTTAAAAGCTCGTGTTCCGTACATGCAAGGTTGGCGGGAAAAATACCGAAGCCCTCCGGGGCGAGGATGATTTTTCCACGACACCCGAAGGGCTTGACCTTGCTTGTACGAAAGAACACGGGTTACCTTTGCCTGTGAGTTACGGGGATTCGGCTACGGTATGGCTGTCA